>Ga0208315_1000119_pt1 | contig 95063 bp, 82 predicted proteins | sample MalvireepMed_215_FD_184239 | JGI IMG/M metagenome (GOLD analysis project Ga0208315, IMG submission 184239) | Marine viral communities from the Global Malaspina Expedition - Malaspina viral metaG DeepMed_215 (SPAdes) (version 2) | ecosystem: Environmental > Aquatic > Marine > Oceanic | place...
ATAGAATGGTTAGCCACCAAAGATAAAGGCAGCTTGGTACGCCTAGCTGCCTTAAAAAGTATATCTTTGATCACTGCAGGGCACGCATCGGCGTCAACCCATATATGCATGGTCGTATCTCGTAATTGTCTCTATTTACGCTAGCATACCACCATCTACAACCACTGTCGTGCCCGTGGTATAGCTTGATGCATCTGATACTAAATACAACACCGTGCCCGCCATTTCATCAGGATCGGCAACGCGGCCCAGCGGAATAACTTTCAGCGCATGTTTAAGTATTTGTTCATTGGTAGTAAGCGCAGATGCAAATTTGGTGTCAGTTAAACCAGGTAATAAGGCATTTACTCGAATGTTTAGGCTACCGCACTCTTTTGCAAACGACTTAGTCATGCTGATAACCGCAGCTTTGGTGATTGAATAAATACCCTGCATATCGCCTGGTGTTACACCATTTACTGAAGCGGTATTGAGTATGACGCCACCGCCCTGCTCTTTCATCATTTTACCCGCTTCAATCGACATAAAGAAGTAGCCGCGAATATTTACATCGACTGTTTTATTGTAGGCACCAAGGTCGGTATCCAGAATATGACCAAAGTACGGATTTGCCGCAGCGTTATTCACAAGAATGTCCAATTTACCGAAGTCTCGTTTAATCGCATCAAACGCTTCGGTAATTTGCTGCATCTCACCCACGTGACAAGCCAATGCCGTAGCTTTACCGCCCGCATCGCGAATTGAAGAAGCAACCGCCTCACAACCGTCTATTTTACGGCTAGATACAATAACGTGCGCACCGTACTGAGCAAGTAAACGCGCAATAGATTCACCAATACCGCGACTAGCGCCAGTAACTAGCGCCACTTTTCCTGTTAAATCGAACAAGTCTTTCATTAAATATTCCTTCTCTTGCTGTTTTCGAGCAAACTATGCAGATTGTGATTTATTCTCTTCTTGCATAGTTTCGTAATCGTTTTTAAGGCTTATATAGATAAGGTACATAACCTTTTATATTGCCCCTACGCTTAGTGGTAGCGCCATAGTGAAGCTTATGCCAGCATGCCTCCATCCAATACAACCGACTGGCCCGTCATAAACGATGATTCGTCGCTACACAACCAGGCAATCGCATTTGCAATTTCTTCTGGCTTACCAAGCCGCTTCATCGGGTTTGCGCCAATCAGACCTTTTTGACCACGCTCATCGAGTTTTGACAGCACACCCTGCACCATAGGGGTATCTACAAAACTGGGGCAAACAGCGTTAATGCGAATATTGGCACGCGCATATTCTACTGCCGCTGATTTGGTTAACCCAATGACACCGTGTTTTGATGCACTGTACGCGCTGATCATAGGCGCAGAGCGAAGCCCAGCAACGGAAGCGATATTAATGATGTGTCCACCACCTGTTGCTGTCATATGCTTCAACGCATTTTTCATGCAGTACCATACCCCCGCTAAATTCACCTGAATATTTTTCATAAACATAGCGTCATCGACTTCGGTGAGCGGTGCTGGAAAATGATCGATACCCGCATTATTGATGATCACGTCTATTTTATCGGTGCGAGATAACGCCGTATCGAACATGGCTTTAACCTGGCTAGGTTCAGTAACATCTACCGCTACGGCGTACGCCTTACCACCAGCCTGTTCAATTTCGCTTGCCAACGATTTCGCGTTGTCTTCATTTAAATCGGCAATACCCACTAAGGCCCCACGAGCACTTAAAACCCGGGCAGAAGCAGCCCCTATACCAGAGCCACCACCGGTGATAAGAATATGTTTACCTTCAACATTTGCAGCTACGTTCATATAATGAACTCCAAAAAATGTACTTCAATTCAATGACTGGCTGAACAAGCATGAATGTAATGCTTGCCGCCTGATGCTATCGCATCATTCCCTTTTAAGGCTTATCTCAATTTAGAAATAGCTCGCTTTAACGTTATTACATGTGGCGTCTTGTGACGTGAGTACTTCGATGTCGCGACTAACCAGCGGCAGTTCCCAATTTAAAAAATACTCGGCGGCTGCTAACTTGCCTTCGTAGAAGTCAACGTCTTGTTCGCCTGCCCCTTTCGCGAGTGCTTGTTCGGCAACATTCGCTTGGCGCAGCCAAATCCAGCTCACTACACAACTTGAGAATATATTTAAAAAGCAGCTTGCGTTAGTAAGCAATACCGGTTGTTTGTCTGAACGCAAATCGGTGGCAGCTTGTTGAATAAGTGCCCCTAGCTTGTCTAGGTAAGGCTTTAGCTTAGCGGCAAGTGTCTGTGCACGTGGCGTTTCTGCACGCTTCATGTCGCCCGTTACACGAGAAAGCAACGCCTCTAGCCCCTTACCGTCGTGTTGCCACAATTTTCGACCAAGCAGGTCAAGTGCTTGAATACCATTAGTCCCCTCGTGAATGGGGTTTAAGCGGTTGTCACGCCAGCATTGCTCAACAGGGTATTCACGGGTATAACCCGCGCCCCCCAAAATCTGAATAGCTAAGTCATTCGCTTTAGGACCAAACTCTGATGGCCAGGCTTTAAACACCGGCGTTAATAAGTCTAACAGCTGGGAAAGCTCGGTACGCTTTTCACTATCCGTCTCGGTTTCCATTTTGTCTATCAGCATGCTGCCATACAGGCAAAGCGACATACCACCTTCACAGTAGGCTTTTTGCGCGAGTAACATTCGGCGTACGTCGCCATGCTTGATAATAGGTGACGGGTCATCTTCTGGCGCTAAGTTAGGAGCAGCACGGCCTTGGGTGCGATCTTTTGCGTATTCCAATGAATAGCGGTACCCGCGGTACCCTATCATGGCAGCACCGTAACCCACGCCAATACGCGCTTCGTTCATCATCATGAACATATAACGCAAACCTTGATGAGGCTCGCCAATAAGATAGCCGTGGCAATCACCGTTTTCGCCAAACGTAAGTGCCGTAGATGTAGTACCGCGGTAGCCCATTTTGTGAATAAGGCCCGCAAGGGTAACATCATTGCGCACACCTGGATTTCCGTCTGCATCTAAACGGTATTTAGGTACAGCGAAAAGTGAAATACCTTTCACGCCTGCAGGACCACCTGGTATCTTCGCCAGCACCAAATGCACGATATTGTCAGATAGCTCATGCTCACCGCCTGAAATATAAATCTTGCTACCTTTGATGCGGTAAGTACCGTCATCTTGCGGTTTGGCTGAAGTGCGGATATCAGCAAGTGAAGAACCCGCGTGAGGCTCTGTCAATGCCATGGTTCCTGTGAAGTCACCTGTAAGCATCTTTGGCAGGAACGCATTTTTGATATCGCTAGAAGCAAAATGCTTAATGACGTTTGCAGCCGCTGCGGTTAGAAACGGATAAGCTGTAGATGATGGGTTAGCCGCTAAAAAGAAACCCGCACAGGCATTCATTACCGTAACGGGTAGCTGCATGCCGCCGTCTTCAAAATCAAAATGCCCGGCAATGAAACCAGATTCACGGTACGTATCAAACGCGACTTTAACCTCATCGATCATCGAAACCTTTGAACCATCAAACGTAGGCTCATTTTTATCAGCCACCGCATTGTGAGGAAGAAATAGCTCTTCAGCCATTTTCTCAGCCATATCAATAACAGCGTTGAATGTTTCTACGTTATGTTCTTCAAAGCGTGATTTTTCGCAGAGCGATGCGGTATTTAATACCTCATACAGTTGGAATTGCATTTCACGGCGAGGAATGAGTTGATCGGCCATGGTGTTTTGTCCTTCACGAATACTTGTTAACACATTGTGTCATATTCGTTATCATGCCATTATTGTCAATAATGACACAATAATGGTGAATACCGCCAACAATAACTCAGCCTTATTTTTTAAAATAACTCTAATTACTTTTATGAATAGCACCAAGTTCACTGTTACCGTATTAGGCTTCGACCAAGCCCTTGCCTCAGCCATCACTGGCGCGCTTGATGTCTTCGCTTTTGCTGGCATCAGTTGGCAGCGTATTCACAAACTTTCCCCTTCTCCACAGTTTAGGGTGCAGTTGGCAAGCCACCACGGCCAGCCTTTTATGTGTTCGAACCAAATCATGTTACAACCCAACATCGCCATTGAGGATGTATCACACACCGATATCCTTCTTATTCCCACTATTGGCGGGAATATCGACGAAGTACTGAGAGATACACAGCCTCTACTCGTACATATAAAACGTTTGCAAAAAGTAGGCGCCGACATTGCGGCGAACTGCACAGGAACATTTTTACTCGCCCAGACAGGTCTTTTAACGAACAAAACCGCAACTACTCATTGGGGCTACGCTGACAAGTTCAAATCTATGTACCCGGACGTTAATTTACAGCCAGACAAAATGGTAACGGAAGACAATGCGGTTTATTGTGCAGGGGGTGGGATGGCATGGATAGACTTATCCACGCAATTAATTGAACGTTACTGCGGGCACCAAATTGCAAGTGATACCGCTAAATCACATGTGCTAGATGTGTCTAGAACAAGCCAAACGATTTACGCGAGCAGCAGGCAGCGCCGGCTTCATGCTGACAAAGACATCATGGAAATTCAGTCGTATTTAGAGAAAAACGTGCGCAGCAAAACCACGCTTGCAGAATTAGCCAAGAAACACAATATGACTGAGCGCACAATGATCCGCCGATTCAAAAACGCCTGTGATATTACACCTGGTCAGTACTTACAAGCACTACGTATTGAACAAGCTCGCAAACTGTTAGAAACATCTACTATGCCGCTAGAAAACTTAATAAACGCTGTAGGTTACGAAGATTTAAGTTCCTTCACTCGCTTGTTTAAGAAGACGACGGGGCTCTCTCCGTCACAATACCGCATAAAATTTAACCGCAGCTAATACAGGCTGTGTTTATGGCCTGATAACTGTGCACTAATAAAAACCATAGTTGTCTCTCATTGCTTTACCTCAGTGCAATAAATATTCATCGATATATTCACTGCTACTAATATTATGCATTAAGGGGGCAAAAATTTGTAAAGTTGCACAAATTTGAAGTTTTTATTGCAAACTTTGTGTAAAATGCAACGCCAAGCATAGATTGTTAATTTTTGTGCTAAAAACACTACAAAAGTATAATTTTAAAATCATCTTGGTGGAAACATGAGAACACATAAAATCGCCACGCTAGCGTTAGCAGTTAGTGCAGCGTTCAGCTCTTCAGTTCTTGCACAAGAGGCCGCAACGACAGAAAAAAAAGAAGCCTCACTTGAACAGATTACCGTTACTGCGCAAAAGCGTACACAATCAATTCAAGAAGTACCAATTTCAATCTCCACGCTAAGCGGAGAGCAGTTCGAAAGCCTTTTCTCTGGCGGTGGTGACATTCTTGAACTTGCTACACGTGTACCGGGTTTGTACGCTGAATCATCTAACGGTCGTGTGGCACCGCGCTTCTATATTCGTGGCCTAGGTAATACGGATTTCGATTTAGCAGCATCTCAGCCTGTTGCAATCATGATGGACGGCGTTGTTAAAGAAAACGTTGTCCTAAAAAGCTTCCCACTTTTCGACGTTTCTCAAGTTGAAGTACTACGTGGCCCTCAGGGCACCTTATTCGGACGAAATACCACAGCTGGTATCGTAAAATTTGATACGAATAAGCCTACTCAAGATTTCGAAGCTTTTACTGAAGTTAGTGTAGGTAACCTTGGTACATTCAACGCAGAAGCAGCAATTAGCGGAGGTTTGACTGACGAACTTTCTGGTCGCTTCTCGGTACTATCTCAAAACCGAGGTGACTGGATTGATAACGGATTTACAGATGAATCTGATGCGATGGGCGAATATGAAGAGCTGGCTTGGAGAGGCCAACTTTTATGGGAGCCAACAAGCCTTGATATGACTGCGCTTTTATCTGTACACGGAAGAGACCTAGACGGAACATCTACTATTTTCCGTGCTAATGCTCTAACGACTGGTTCGAATGATTTCAATGCCAACTATGATAGAGACCGCGTGTATTATGATGGTGGCGCAGGTAACAGACAAAAATATACAAACGAAGGGGCTGCGCTAACGCTGGACTTTTTCCTAAACAATGGAATGACCCTTACTTCAATTACATCTTACGAACAGGCTGACGGCTCAAGCCGCGGTGATATCGATGGTGGTGCCATAACCCTGGCAGATCAACCAGTTCCAGATGTTCCGAATGGCTTTACGTTCGCAGAATATATGAGTGATATTGACTTTGACGGCGTAGAAGATGCTGTTCGTTCATATCCGGGTTTTATCCCATTCTCTTCGGACACGACTGATCTTCTCGATAATCTCGAACAAGTAACTCAAGAAGTACGCTTGGCAAGTGATACTAGTTCTGCACTGTCTTGGCAAACAGGTATCTACTTATTTAGTTCAGAATTTGATGTTACTACTGACCCAGGCTTCGTTGCACCAACAACAGTGACTCACGAAAGCTCGCTGTGGGCTGTTTTTGGTCAGGCTGATTATAAAGCTAGCGAAAAGCTAACTATCACTGCAGGTATTCGTTACACAGACGATGAAAAAGAGCTAACTAACGCCAATAACTCTGCGCCGGTACCGTTCGATCCGATTAAAGTTGATGATCAGCGTATAAGCGGCGATTTAAGTGCTAATTATAAGATTGACGATAACGTGAGCGTTTATGCGCGTTATGCACATGGTTTCAGAGGCCCAACAATCCAGGGGCGTGATGTAGCCTTCTTCCTTGCTCCGTCCGTTGCTGAATCAGAAGTCATGGACTCATTTGAAGTTGGCTTTAAAGCTGACTTGCTTGATGACACCCTCCGCGTAAACGGCGCTGTTTACTACTATACGGTTGACGACATGCAGTTTTCTGCAATTGGCGGCGCTGATAATTCAAATCAGCTACTCAATGCGGAAAATGGAACCGGTCAAGGATTTGAAATTGACGTAAAATGGCTAGCAACTGATAGCCTTATGCTAACCGCGGGTTATAGCTTCAACGACACTGAGATTGATGATCCGAACTTGCTGGTTGCACCATGTGGGTCAGGACAGTGTACTGTTACCGATGAACTTGTTGATGGTTTTGCTGTTGTAGATGGTAACCCGTTCCCTCAAGCGCCAGAGCAAACATTTGTATTCACCGCCAGATATTCAATTCCTATGGGTGATTCAGGTGAGTTCTTTGCCTTTACTGATTGGGCTTGGCAAGGTGAAACGAACATCTTCCTATACGACGCTGTTGAGTTCAAAACAGACAGTCAGTTTGAAGGTGGTCTTCGTTTAGGCTACGAGAATTTCGACCATGAATACACGGTAGCTTTATTCGGGAGAAACATTACTGACGAAGAGAACCTCCGTGGTGCTATAGATTTCAATAACTTAACGGCTATCGATAACAGCCCACGCGTATTCGGTATAGAATTTAGAAAAAGCTTTTACTAAGTTATAAATACGTTCTTAGTTAAACGTACTAGAAATAATAAAGCGGTAGGCTGCCATACAGCTACCGCTTTTTTTATGCCATTCTACGCCGCCATATGAATATCTGAAGTAGGCGTTTGCACAAGCTGCTGTAGCTTTCGGCACACCTTTACCCAGCGCGCCACTTTTTGATAGTAAACCTGCTCTATCAATTGCCCTTTCTCATCAAACAAAAAGCTAGCAAGCTTTCCTTTATTTCCTGGCATATAAAAGTGATGTACCGTGAACTGGTGAGACAAGGGCGCATTTACGATTTTTTGATACATGCAGAACGGCAGTGTATTAGCTCGCTCATCACCGCCAGTTAAACGACTACGGCGCTGAAACGTATCTGAACCTAAGTCAGCTAATATGCCGTGCTTTGTAATAAGTTGATCGACCGCTTTGATGCCTGTTTGCATAATCATCTCCAAAAAGGTGCCGACGCCGACACACCACAATAAGAGTCAAAATAAACCATACTGATATTTATACAGTATATGGTCATTTGATTAAAATGCAAACAAAAAAGCCGCTTTAATAAGCGGCTTTCGTTTAGTGACGGGCGATTAGCATTATTCGAGGGCCGATTCTAAAAATGCCCACTGGTCGGCATAGCCTTCAATACGCATCCACGTTGGTGTACCAGCGCCGTGGCCTGCACGGGTTTCAACACGAAGTAATACGGGGTTATCGCAGCCTTGATCGGCTTGAAGTTGTGCCGCAAATTTGTAGCTATGCCAAGGAACTACGCGGTCATCGTGATCGCCGGTAGTAACCAAGGTCGCCGGATAACAGGTTCCAGGTTCTGTATTGTGAACAGGAGAATAAGCATACAAGGCTTCAAATTCGTCGTTGTTTTCACTCAAACCATAATCAGACGACCATGCGCGAGCATTAGCGCTTGGTGTGTGATAGCGAAGCATATCTAATACCCCTACAGCCGGTAAGGCAGCAGCAAAAAGATCGGGGCGCTGCGTTAACGTTGCACCAACCAGCAAGCCACCGTTAGAGCCGCCCTGAATTCCCATTTTTTGAGGGTTGGTATAACCACTTTCGACTAAGTACTCCCCTGCAGCAATAAAATCATCAAACACGTTTTGCTTGTTTAACTTAGTTCCCGCTTTGTGCCATTGCTGGCCATACTCACCACCTCCTCGCAAGTTAGCGATGGCAAGCACATTGCCTTGCTCAACCCATACCATTCTGGACACTGAGTAGCTGGGTTTTAGTGAAATATTAAAGCCACCGTAGCCATACAGTAAGGTTTTATTATTCCCATCAAGCTTTAAACCTTTCTTATGTACAATAAACATAGGCACTTTGGTGCCATCTTTACTGATGTAAAAGACTTGCTTGGTTACATAGTCATCATAGTTAATGCCAGTATCTATGCGCTTAAATAATGTTGACTCGCCGCTTTGAACATCATAAGCGTAAACTTGGCCAGGATTAGTGAAGCCCGTTAACTTGTAAAACGTCGTGTCGGCAGTTTTATCTCCATAAAAGCCGCTTACGCTGCCAATATCAGAAAACGAAATGTCATCAATTTGTTTGCCAGACAAGTCAAATACACTCACTTGCCCTTTTACATCTTTAAGGTACTGAGCGAATAACTTACCGCCTAATAGCGATACGCTATTTAAGGTATCTGACGTACTTTCAATAACAGTTTCGCTTGACTGAACGCCATTGTCGAACTCAACCTTTACAACCTTACCTGTTGGCGCATCGGCCGTTGATGTAAAGAAAAGCGTGTCTTCTTTTTCACCAATAAAATCGTAGCGACCATCCCACTTATCAAAGATTGGTATCAACTTACTGTTTTTTTCTTTTAGCGACTTAGCGTATACCCCATTGGCTTCATAGCCTTCAAATACCGAGATTAATAGTGTTTCACCGTCTTGAATAACCAGTGGGTATGGGTTCCAGGTAGGTTTGCCGTCAAATGAGAACACTTTTGCATCTTCATTTTGCGCTGTGCCTATTGCGTGAAAATAAATAGACACGGTTTGGCTATCGTCAAACTCACCTGCGTCATTTTCTGGGTAACGCGAATAGAAAAAACCACTTTCGTCAGGTAGCCACGCTACGTTTGAAAATTTAACCCCTTTAATAACATCGGTTAAATCTGATTTGTTGCTGGTTTCACGTATATGAATGGTTTTCCAGTCTGTACCACCGTCGGATAGCATGTATGCAAGATACGACGCTTTAGGGCTTAGTTCAGTTGACGCCATCGATACAGTGCCATCATCACTTAGGGTGTTGGGGTCAATGAGAACTTCAGGCTTACCGTTTAGCCCATCAGCCATATAGAGGACATATTGGTTTTGCAATCCGTTGTTATACGTATAGAAGAGTTTGTCATTTACCATGTAGGGCGTTGAATACTTTTCATAATCCCACAATGCGGTTAAACGCTCTTTGTACAAGGCTTTAGAAGGTAGCTCAGCTAGATAAGGACGAGCAAGCTCGTTTTGGGCCTCAACCCACGCGTTTACCTCTTCACTTTCTTCTTCTAGCCAGCGATAAGGGTCGCTCACTGTAGTACCGTGATAATTGTCCTGCTGCGCGACGGTTTTTGTTTCTGGATAGCTAGACACTGTTGGCATCGCTGTATGTTGCATCTCGCTTTTCGCCGGCTCTGCATTGTCACTGTAGGACGTTGAACAAGCAAAGGTTACCCCTGCAGAGGCTGCAACCACGGCTGCGTATATTAGTTTTGTCTTCATTTTTAGTCCTTATAAGAAAAATGCCGGTGTTACCCGGCATTCTCTACTTAGCTTTCTGTCGTAATTTGAGCCTGTTTTCTGCCTTTAAATACATTCTTAAGGTCGTTAAGAATGAGGTAAAGTGCTGGAACAAGTAGCAGCGTAATCACCGTGGCAAACAAAATACCAAAGGCCAGCGAGATTGCCATAGGGATCACAACTTGTGCTTGTAAACTGCGTTCGAAGACAATGGGCATCAACCCCATAAATGTTGTTAACGAGGTGAGAATAATCGCTCTGAAGCGCTGGGTGCCTGCGCTTATCGCCGCGTCCATTAGTGACATTCCTTCCTTGCGAGCGCGGTTTACAAAATCCACCATAATTAAGCTGTCATTCACTACAACGCCAGACAACGCGATAATTCCGCAAATAGACAATACACTGACTGCCATACCAAGCACTAAGTGACCGACAATGGCACCAACAATACCAAAGGGTATAACTGACATAATTATTAACGGCTGACTGTAGGATTTAAGCGGTATAGCTAGTAAGGCGTAAATAGCAAAAAGCGAAAACAACAATCCTTGCATTAAGCTAAACATTGCATCGGCCTGCTCTTTTGAATTCCCTTGTAGTTTGAATTCTACATTGGGATAGCGCGCTAATAGGTCTGGCATCAGATTATCAATAACGTCATTGGTTACCTCTGATGGGTCAAGTAACGCCTTATCGACTGCTCCTGATACTGTAACAGAACGCTTTCCATCAACGCGGATAATCGAGTCGAAGCCTTGACCTACGGTAAACGTAGCGACCTGTTCGAAAGGAATTTCTTGGCCATTTGGCGCGCGAACTCGCATATTTTTAAGGTGTTCTACCGAGCTACGTTCGGCTTTGGGGTAACGTACCATCACCTTTATTTCTTCGTCATCGCGCTGAATTCGTTGTACTTCAGCACCATAAAAGCCAAATCGCACCTGTTGCCCTAAGTCCCGTAACGAAATTCCAAGCGCGTCGGCTTGCGGCTTGAGGGCAAGCTGAATTTCTTCACTGCCGCCAGAAAAGGTATCATTAATATCTGTAACCCCTTCGTAACCGTCAAGCGCCTCTTTTAGCTCATCACTAATTGCCCGTAATGCCTTTATATCGCTAGAGCTAAATTCAAAACTTAGATCTGAGCCTCCACCAGGCCCACCCGGCGAGCTGATATTAAAAGACTTCACCCCTGGAATTTCAGGTAACTCTTCACGCCACATATTCTGGATTTCAAAGTCGGTAAGCGTTCGCGTTTCGCCTTTGGTAAGCTCCGCGAATATCTCCCCTCCTAGATTACCGTTATCAAAGGCAATGGCGTGTTTGATAACATTGTCGCCTGACTCTTGTGCAACTTTATCGTCCATGCGGTGCATGGCTTCACGTAACGTTGTTAACACGTTATCGCGTTGTTCTAGCGACGAGCCCGGCTCCAGTTCAAAGCTTGCAATCATAAAGTCGCTGGGAATATTCGGGAAAAATACGAATCGGACAATACCGCCACCAAATAAACCTACGGTTAATATCAGCATCGCCATGAAAACCGCAACCGTCGTATAACGATTGCGTACCGCTTTAGCGAGAAATGGGGCATATTTGTTATTAATGAAAGTTTTTATTCCTTCGCTGAAAAAGTCTCTAAACCGTTGAAATGCGTTTGCCTTTGCCGGGTCATATGGCTTTAGCTTCATATGTACAAGGTGAGCTGGCAAAATAAGCTTAGATTCTATGAGCGAGAAAACTAGGCAGACAATGACCACCATGCCTATGGTTTTCCAGATAATACCAAACGGCCCTGACACCATTAACATAGGAGAAAACGCCGCAATCGTGGTAAGTACACCGAAGGTTGCCGGCATTGCTACCTTTTTTACACCCGCAATAACGTTCTCAGCACTGTGGCCCTTCTTATCAATTTCGGAATAAGCCGACTCGCCCATAATGATGGCATCGTCAACGACTATCCCCAACACCAGAATAAAAGCGAATAAACTCAGCATATTTATAGATACGCCAATCATATCTAGCGGCATCACCAATAACGTGCCAAGGAAACATACCGGAAGACCAACGATTACCCAAAAGGCGAGTTTAATTTTCAAGAAAAGAGACAGCACTAAAAATACGAGTAGCGCACCAAAGAACATGTTTTCAAGCATCATATTTAGCCGGTCAGCCAAATAAAAGGAACTATCGCCCCACGTGTCAGCCGTTATATGCGCAGGAAACTCTGACTTTTGGCTGTCTATATAGTTGTTAACTTGCTCTGAAATTTCCAGCGCGTTTTGATCGCCCACCGCACGGACACGAAGGCTTACGGCGGGTTTATCATCAAATAACGCGTATTGGTTATTCTCGATAAAGCCGTCATTGATATAGGCCACATCTCCCAGCGTAACGCGGGTGCCGTTTGCATTGGTCAATAAGATAATTTGCGAGAAGTCCCAGCCCGTGTAGGCCTGCCCTTTCGTTCTCAGTAAGATATCGCCATTTTCCGTGCGAATTGAACCACCAGGTAAGTCAACACTGGTTTGGCTTAAACGCGATACCACTTCAGCAAATGTAAGGTTGTATTTCTGCAAATCGACTTCAGACAATTCGACCGAGATTTCATAATCTCGCGCCCCCACTACTTGCACGCTTGAAATGCCGGGTAAGTTCGCAATGTCGTCACGTAAATCTTTGGCAAACTCTTTCAGTTCCCGCTCTGAAGCATCGCCATATACTGAAAGCCAAATAACATCCTGCTGTATTTTTTGACGGTAAATAACCGGTTTCTCAGTATCAGCGGGAAAACTGGGAATGGCATCCACTTGCACTTTTACTTCATCAAGAAGCGAGTCAACGTCGTAGTCTTCTTCTACTTGAATACTCACCGTGCCCATACCCTCAACGGCAGTGGCGTTTAGCTGCTTGATCCCTTCTAAGTCTTTTATCGCTTCTTCAATTTTTAATATCACGCCCTCTTCTACTTCCTGAGGCGCAGCACCTAAATAAGGTACTCTTACATTTATGACGTCTATATCGAAGCTGGGAAAGACTTGCTTTTGAATACTGAATGCGCCGAATAAGCCACCGACTACTAACAGCCACATAAGCAAGTTTGCCGCAACACTATTTCGAGCAAACCAAGCTATCAAGCCTTTTTGCGTATATATCCGGCTCATTAGCGGCCTCCTTCGGAGGTATTGCTTTCCACTTTCTCGCTTTCGTCAGTACTGGAAGATTGTGCATCTGCCTGCGCTTCATCTGACAGCACCGGCTCATCGCCAGGCAGTCTTACCTTCATGCCGTTGTAGGGGTTTGGCACTGCGCTCTTAACCACTAGCGTACCTTCTTCAATACCTGAACGAATAAACACTTCTTTCGCCGTGGTACGCGCCACTTCAACCGGTTTAATTTCAATTTCGCGATTGTCATTTACGGTAAGAAAGGTGTTGTCTAAGCGCAAAATGCTTCGGGGTAATACAAGCAACTGCTCATTTTGACGTGACGTGATCTCTGCTTCAACAAATTGACCGAAACGCAGAGGTGCTTTATGAGACGCTTTGAAGTTATACGGGTCTTGAACTTCGACAATGGCATATACCACTCGACTACCCGTGTCTAAAATGCCTTCTGAGCGCACAAGTTGACCTTGCCACGTGCGTTTAACACCGCCCACAGAAGCCGTAAGCGAAACAGGCACGCCTTCACTCGATTGCCCTGCAATATTGATGAACATCAAATCACTATCGGTGATGGGCAATCTTACTTCCGCCGTATCCGTTGAATAAACGGTACCAAGCACAGAGCCCATTGCCACGAACTGACCAAGATCGATATTACGCTCTACCACAATGCCATTATAAGGCGCCGTGATTTTGGTTCTTTCTAAGTTACGTTTTGCGCGCTCAAGTTTTGCTTCTGCCGCTTTTACATTAGCCTGCTCTTTAGCCAACTGAGGCTTTCTTAACCCTAATTCTGGCGGTGCCACACTGCTTACAGAGCGCCATTCTTGTTCAGCAACTTTACCCCGTGCGATTTCTTCTTGAAGCGCCGCCTGTGCCTGCGCTAATTCAGCTTCTGCTAATTTAAGGTCGGTGCGATAGTCGTCCTGCTCTAGGGTTGCTAGCACGTCACCTTTTTTAAACGTTCCCCCAGCAATAAACACATCAGATAAACTCACTACCTGCCCGCTCACCTGTGCACTTAAAGACGTCTTGTTGCGCGGTACCACATTACCTTGCGATTTAACGATGAAGCTTACCTGCTCTGAGTTAACGGCTTCGGCGTCAACAAGAAACGCAGGAACGTCTACGGGGACTTGCTCAGGCGGTTTACGCGATTTGATCATAACAGCGGCGGCGATAAACGCGATTAACACGATGAAAAGTGGCAATCCACTTTTCATTAACATGGAGTTTTTCATTTACTATCCCTAGGAACGAAAGGAAACCAGCATGGCATTAGTCATCACAAACCGTTCGTAAGCAGACATAATTACCAAGCCGTCACCCGACGACTTTCTATTATTATTGTTTCAACACTAGTGTACTGACTTATTAGTGCGTATGCCCACTTAACATTGTTAGATTTTGTGTCTATTTATTGTTTTTTAAGTGAACGCTTTAATCAGTAGTCCTAATATAAAAAATTATCGAAAGAATACAAAGTAAGATTGATAATTATCATTTTTTCGTTGATTATTTAAGCACTCATTGGTTATGAGTTGACCGGCGGCTGTAATTTTAACCTCGTCTAACAACTAGAGGGAGCCACTGGAACAATTTCGCTACGTTGAAGGGAAAACAGATTATGAGCCTTAAGAAACAATACCTTAAATCAAAACCTCTGTGCAAAGTGACATTTCGACTAAACGCGGAAGCAGCGCAAGATGCAAAAGAAGCGGCGCTTTGCGGAGACTTTACCGACTGGAAAGCCCAGCCACTAACAATGAAGAAACTAAAGAGCGGCGACTTTACTTTGACCGTTAATTTAGAAAAAGATCATGAATATCAATTTCGTTACCTTATTGACGGTGAAAAATGGGAAAACGACTGGGAGGCCGATGCTTATATGCCATCTCCAGTAAGTATTGAAGACAACTCGGTGGTTCGCGTATAGCGATTCAATCTACAGCGACAGTGTCTGTATTTTTTTCGTCTACTTCTCGCACACAAACGCCCATGCGGGAAAAACGCCCAAAAAAAAGGCTGCAAAAATGCAGCCTCATATTGTTACAATAAAAGTAGCTTAAAGTGAGCTTTCAAGCTCTGGAAGCACTTCAAACAAATCACCGACTAAGCCGTAGTCTGCAACTTGGAAAATGGGTGCTTCTTCGTCTTTGTTGATAGCAACGATAACTTTAGAGTCTTTCATACCTGCAAGGTGTTGGATAGCGCCTGAGATACCTACCGCGATATAAAGCTGTGGCGCAACAATCTTACCTGTTTGGCCTACCTGCATATCGTTAGGAACGAACCCAGCATCTACCGCAGCACGCGATGCACCAATAGCAGCACCTAGTTTGTCTGCAATACCTTCAAGAAGTTTGAAGTTGTCGCCGTTTTGCATACCACGACCACCAGAAATCACTACTTCTGCTGCTGTGAGTTCAGGGCGCTCTGACTCAGTCAGTTCGGCTGAAACAAAATCAGACTTTTCGCTGCTTTTAACCACATCAATCGCGGTTACTTCAGCGCTGCCGCCCGTTGCAGCTGCATCAAACGAAGCAGCGCGAACCGTAATGACTTTTTTCGCATCAGATGATTGAACAGTTGCGATAGCGTTACCCGCATAAATTGGGCGAACAAAAGTGTCTTCGCTTTCAACACCAATAATGTCTGAGATTTGCGCTACGTCTAATAATGCCGCTACGCGAGGCATAAAGTTTTTACCCGTAGTTGTAGCAGCAGCCACAACATGGCTGTAATCACCTGCCAGTTCAAGAACTAAGTCAGCCGTATTTTCAGCTAACTGGTGCTTGTACGCTGCGTTGTCAGCAACCAATACTTTTGCAACGCCGTCAATCTGGGCTGCGGCTTCAGCAACCGCTTGGCAACCTTCACCTGCAACTAGTACATGGATATCACCACCCATTTTCTGTGCGGCATTAACAAGCTTATGCGTTTCAGTCTTTAAGCTTGCGTTGTCGTGTTCTGCATATACGAGTACGCTCATGAGATCACCTTTGCTTCATTTTTTAACTTTTCTACCAGTTCAGCAACGTCTGCTACCTTAATACCACCCTCGCGCTGTGGTGGAGGCGTGACTTTCAGCACTTTCACGTTGGATTCTAGTGCTACACCAAAGTCAGCTGCCGCTTTTACGTCAAGAGGCTTGCGTTTCGCTTTCATGATATTCGGTAGAGATGCATAACGAGGCTCGTTCAAGCGAAGGTCTGTAGTTACCACAGCAGGAAGCGAAAGCGCTACTGTTTGAAGGCCGCCGTCGATTTCACGGGTTACATTTACTTTTTCACCGTCTACAACCACTTCAGAAGCAAAGGTGCCCTGAGGCATGCCTGATAATGCGGCAAGCATCTGGCCCGTTTGGTTGTTATCAGAGTCAATACTCTGCTTCCCAAGAATAACCAGTTGAGGTTGCTCTTCTTCAACGACTTTAGATAGAAGCTTAGCCACTTGAAGTGAATCAAGATTTTGATCGGTATCGATTTGGATACCACGGTCCGCGCCTAGGGCAAGCGCTGTACGTATTTGTTCTTGGCAGCTTTTATCACCAATTGAAACAACAACGATTTCAGTGGCCACGCCTTTTTCTTTTAAGCGAACGGCTTCTTCAACCGCAATTTCACAGAAAGGGTTAATGGCCATTTTTGCGTTTGTAAGATCTACGCCTGATTCATCGGCCTTCACTCTTACCTTAACGTTGTAGTCGATCGCGCGTTTGACCGGTACGAGTATTTTCATATTTACCTCAATTGTTGAGTTCGTCGGTGTCTATTACGTTTCACTAATAATTAACTATTAATAATTAAAAACGTATTACTTCACCACGCTTTTTGAAACTTTAACAATGTGCTCTACGTTAATAAAAACACTGTGGAACGTACGTTTTTCAAAGGCTAACCTTAAAACGTCGTTAACACCACGTTTACGAGCAGTTATAATGCACTGCCAGTTAACGTTAACGTAAACTGCTCTGCAATGTACTTACTGTTGACGTAAACGTCAACCTGCATTACCTTGCAAAACGACAATTAATTTACATGTTTTTGACACAAAGCATTATTTGTTTCATCAATAGTGCATTATAAAAATACAAACATAAGGAGCCTCCCGTGGAACGAGAATCGATGGAGTTTGACGTAGTCATCGTCGGTGCCGGCCCAGCTGGATTATCAACGGCTTGTAAGCTTATGCAGCTTGCAAATGAAAAAGACCAAGAGTTAATGGTTTGTGTGGTCGAAAAAGGCTCCGAGGTGGGTGCACATATTCTTTCTGGCGCCGTATTTGAACCTCGCGCGCTAAATGAACTTTTTCCTGATTGGAAAGAGAAAGGCGCCCCATTAAATACGCCGGTAACTGAAGACCACATCTATTTACTTAACGATGAAGCATCGGCCAAAAAATTACCAAATGGCATCACGCCTAAAACTATGCACAACGACGGTAACTACATTGTTTCAATGGGTAACGTAAGCCGTTGGTTAGCAGAACAAGCCGAGCAACTCGGTGTTGAAGTGTTCCCAGGCTTTGCTGCATCTGACGTTATCTATAATGAAGACGGCAGCGTAGGCGGTGTACTAACCGGCGATATGGGTGTTGGCGAAGATGGGGAGCCCAAAGACGGCTACATGCCGGGCATGGAGCTTCGCGCTAAATACACGGTATTTGCAGAAGGCTGTCGCGGTCATTTGGGCAAAGAGCTAATTTCTCATTTCAAACTAGATGAAGACAGTTCACCACAGCACTATGCAATCGGCTTTAAAGAGATTTGGGATATCGACCCCGCAAAACACCAGCCGGGCTTAGTGGTTCACAGTGCGGGCTGGCCACTTGATGACGCCACGGGCGGTAGCTACCTATATCATGCCGAAGACAACCAGGTGTTCGTTGGCTTAATCGTTGACCTTAATTACGACAACCCATATTTGAGCCCCTTTGATGAATTCCAACGCTTGAAGCACCACCCAGTATTCAAGCAATATTTAGAAGGCGGTAAACGGGTTTCTTATGGTGCAAGAGCGATAGCTAAAGGCGGGTTTAACTCGTTACCTAAAATGACCTTCCCAGGCGGTCTTTTAGTAGGTTGTGATGCAGGCACATTAAATTTTGCCAAAATTAAAGGCAACCATACCGCGATGAAATCAGGCATGCTGGCAGCAGAAAGTATTTTTGAAGCAATTACAGAAAATGCAGAAGCGCCAGTTAAAGAATTAACCAGCTTTACAGACAAATTTAAATCGTCTTGGTTATATGATGAATTATTCCGTTCACGTAACTTTGGCCCAGCTATTCACAAGTTAGGTAATTTCTGGGGCGGCGCTTTTAATACATTAGAGCAAAATGTCTTTAACGGTAATATGTTTTTTACTATGAAAGACGAGCACAAAGACTATGCTCATCTTAAAGAAGCAAAAGATGCGCAAGAGATCAGCTACCCAAAACCAGATGGCGTGCTGAGCTTTGATAAGCTGTCATCGGTATTTTTATCTAATACCAATCATGAAGAAGATCAGCCCTGTCATTTAAAACTGAAAGATCCTTCCATTCCTATTCAGGTTAATTTGCCTAAGTTCGCTGAGCCTGCTCAGCGCTACTGCCCTGCTGGGGTTTACGAGGTAATTGAGGAAGAAGGTGAAAAGCGTTTTCAAATTAACGCGCAGAACTGTGTGCACTGTAAAACCTGTGATATTAAAGATCCGAGTCAAAATATTAAATGGGTTGTACCAGAAGGTGCAGGCGGTCCGAATTATCCAAACATGTAAATTAACGCCTTAATTAGTTATTTAACGGATATTTTTTAAAAGCGAGCGTAGCTCGCTTTTTTTTTGTGCTACTTTTAATTATCATCTAGTGGAAATTAAGTACAACGTATTAAGGTTAATTAATGAGCGAATTTTTAGATATTTTAACCCATGGAAGACGTTTACAAGGTGCTGTTAAGGAATTAAGCATAGAAGAACTTGAACAAGTTCAGGAAAAACTTAGCGGTATAATTGAAAAAAGAAAAGAAAAACTACTAGAGCAAGAAAAGCTTAAAAAAGAGAAATTAGAAAAGCTTGCTGCAATTAAAAAGCAAATGGAAGAAGCAGGTCTTAACGTAGAAGATTTGCAGGCGTTAAATACAGACGTGAATAAAAAAGTAGGTAAAAAGCGCCCTGTTAAATATAAGCTTGTGGATGAGACAGGCGAAGAACATCTGTGGACAGGTATTGGCCGCATGCCTCGTGTTTATAGAGAAGCGCTGGATAGCGGTAAGTCTCTTGACGATTACGCCATTAGTTAATTTATTTATTCAGCACGTAAATAAGGTCTGTTTTTACAGGCCTTATTTTGTTTTTATGACGAGGTCAGTATCTTATAGTCAATAATTCATGGGTAAGTTAATTGTGAAGTTAAATTATAAACTTTCAAAGTGTGATGCCTCATCGCCATGGCTAATTCTAATCCACGGGCTATTCGGCAATGCCGACAATTTGGCTGGGATAAAACGTCATTTTGAATCAAGTTTTAATATTGTAAGTGTAGACCTCCCCGACCATGGCGAGTCTCCATGGACCAATGGTTTTTTAGTGTCAGACGCCGCCGATGCTATTTACGATATTATGCAGTCGCTAAATATTGAAAAAAGTGCTGTATTAGGGCATTCCCTTGGCGGAAAAGTGGCGATGAAATTAGCGTTAAACCACAATGATAAAGTAACGCATTTAATTGTCGCTGATATTGCCCCTGTGAGTTACAACCACAGCCATCAGGCCGTATTTGATGGCTTGAAATCCGTTCCACTAGATACCATTGAAAGTAGGAAGGAAGCTGACAAAATCATGTCTTCCCACGTTAAAGAAATGGGGGTTCGGCAATTTCTTCTAAAAAGCTTGTATCAAGACGAGAATGGTAGCTGGAATTGGCGATTTAACGTAGACGGCCTTATTAGCAGTTATTCGCACATTATTGATTGGGAACAAACAACGCAGACGTTTAATGGCGTAACCTTATTTATCAAGGGCAGCGAGTCTGACTATATCACGGCAGAGTATCGCGATGCGATAACCCGCTATTTCCCAAGTGCTAAAGCACATATTATTGAAGGCACGGGTCATTGGCTTCATGCAGAAAAACCGGCGGCATTTAATGCCATTGTAGAAAGAACGCTCAACAAATCGTCTTAAAGAAGGGTTTTCATCATCATTTAAGATGAGAATGACTATTATTACATATTTTTGAACGTTTTAGGCTCTTACAGGCGTATATACTATGATATAGTTGCGCCAGAAATTTTTAAGTAACAACACTATGCTTGCAGAAAATTACGAACTCATTGAGTCCATTATGCTGTATGGCGGCTTGTCTATTCTTTTTGGATTGATGGGTTTTGCTGTACACGATGTATTACGTAAGAACGATGTTCCTCTTATTGGAAGAGTGGTAACGTACGGTGTGCTAGGTTTAGGCGCATTGGGATTTCTTGCGAAAGGCATTATTGAATGGTTTTGGCTAAGCACAGGCGTTTAATTAGTAACGATTAATAGAGGTTAGATATGGCAAGCGTTGGCCTATTTTTCGGAAGTGACACGGGTAACACCGAACATGTTGCGAAAATGATCCAGAAGGAATTGGGTAAACAGCTAATTGATGTAAAAGATATTGCCAAGAGCAGTAAAGAAGACATCGCTGAGTTTGATTTGCTTATCTTCGGTATCCCTACGTGGTATTACGGCGAAGCACAATGTGACTGGGATGACTTCTTTCCTGAATTAGAGCAGATAGACTTTAACGACAAGCTAGTTGCTATTTTTGGTTGTGGCGACCAGGAAGACTATGCGGAATACTTCCTTGACGCAATGGGCATGGTACGCGACATTGTAGAAGCTAAAGGCGCTATTTTAGTAGGTCAATGGTCTACGGAAGGCTATGACTTTGAAGCATCTAAGGGTATGGCTGACGACAATCATTTCGTGGGCCTGGGTATTGACGAAGACCGTCAACCAGAACTAACCGAATCTCGCGTTAAAGATTGGTGTAAACAGATTCACGACGAACTTTGTTTGGCCGAGCTTGCGTAATCGCTCGACCCGTTAACACCTTCAAAAAACCGCTCAATTGAGCGGTTTTTTTATGGGTAATTCAATGCGCATTACTTTTCAAGCTTGCTGTTACGTAAGACAGCCTCGGCTTTGAAAACCCTGTAGCCCGGCTTGCTATAAGTGAAACCGTTCTACCGCCTTTCTCAAACTTTCTGTTTGGGCATCTAGCATCATGGTTGATTCATTAGACTGCCTAGTGCTTTGCGCACTTGAATCGGCAAGCGCTACAATGCGGTTCAAGCTATTAGCCACTTCGCCGAGCAGTACATCCTGTTGCTCTGTATCGGCTACAATATGCTCATTTATGTCACTTAAACGCTCAATAATTTCACGAATACTTTCTACTTGCTGTGAAACCTGTTGCGTTATTTGCACACCCTCTTGCGCTTGCTCACGCCCAGCATTTATAGCTTTGACAGCCTCAGCCGCATCTTTTTGCAAGTTTCCAATCATTTGCTCAATCTCTTCGGTAGAGTCGTGCGTGCGGTTTGCTAAGGTGCGTACTTCATCTGCGACTACCGCAAAGCCCCTCCCCTGCTCACCGGCCCGCGCTGCTTCTATCGCTGCGTTTAATGCCAACAAGTTGGTTTGCTCTGCGATGGTTTTAATCACATCCAAAATGCTACCAATACTTCGCGAGTTATCATCTAATCGCCCGATAATTTGTGCTGACGATTCCGCTTGTTCAGCTTGATTTCCTACTTGCTGACGGTTTCTCTCAACCAATTGCCCGATGTCTGTACTTTGATGAGTAATATCCCGTAGCGCCTCCATGGCGTCATTAATTTGAGCCAAATTACTTCGGCTTTTATCTTGGACATTTTTCGTATTGGTTGAGGTCACAGTGACTTGCTCGCGCTGCTTATCTACTTCCGACAAGCTCTTGTTACCAAGCTCTACGCTTTCTTTCGTAATTTCAATTAACCGCTTCTCTTGCTCTAAAATATTGCCAACAAGCTCCCTTAAGCTTTCTGTTAAGCTATTTACCTTTGCAGATAGCGCTGAAAATTCGTCATTGCCCTCTTGCGGCAGTGTGGTGCTCAAATCCCCTTTGCTAAGCTGACTTAACCCCTTGTTGATCCGACCAAGTGGTTTCGAAATGCTTCGGGTTACAATAACGGCTAAGAAAATAGCCGCGGTTAACCCCAGCGCCGCCACAATAATGTTTCGAACTAAATTTGCCTGGACTGACTCAAGAATTGTGTTTTGCCCTTCAAGCGACTGAGTCTGCACCGAATCAAACAAGGTGTTAATGTCTGTTAATGCTGTTTGTAATGCTTCTTTCGCACGCTTTTGTGCCTGCGTCGCTTTTTCAACCTCTGCGAGCTTTTGCAGCTGCAGAGCAATAAGGCCATTTGCCCCCTTCACCGCATCAATAAGTAAATTATATTGTTCGTTGAACGCATCAATTGTACCGCCATCATCAATACCTGTGGCAAGCCGGTTCACGTAGTCTTTATCTACTTGAAGGTTACTTAACTGATATTCTAAATCTTCAATAATATTGACGCTTTGCTCTGCGTTATGTGTCTCTGCTAACTCAATGAATGAATCGTTCATTGTGAGAAGTTTATTGTCGATAGCGGTACCCGCTCCGATGAGTGTTTCAATACTGGGGTCGCTGCTTTCTAGGTAAGAGAGATCCAGCATTAATGCACTGGCCTCATCGGCTGTCATTAGTACTTTTTCCAGTTGAGCAGCAAGGGCTTTTTCAATGTTCATTCGCTCGTTGATGGTGTCATACATTTGGTTACTACTACTTACGTAGGCCAAGCTTACTTCCACCGCATTCGTCGCTACCGCATTTTTCGGCATAAGTGATTTTAGGCGCGAGAGATCATCGGAAAACGCCGATGATAAAGTATCAAATGTCGATTTATTCGCTGATAGCTCAGCAATATCTTCAACGTGATAACCGTTAGCTGTTATTACAGATAGCGACAAGATTTCGGTTTTAACCTTGACCATGCTGGTTTGCACCGGCATTTTCTGCTCTACAACATCCAACGCAGAATCTTTAATGCCGCTAAGACCGAAATAGGAAAGAATACTAGTGAGTAAAAGTAAGCAGCCGAATAGACCAAAGCCAAGCGTAATTTTATTTATAATTGTTAACTGCATGGGCACTTCCATTAAAACTACATGCCAAAAAATAAAAGGTTTATTACTACCTCTTTAAGTTTAGTTTAACAGGATGTTAATTCAATGCATTAAAACTTTTATTTATTTTACTTATTTAGCTGAATTATCTTGCACTTACATTCTGGTCAGGCCAGATGCGTTAAGGGGTGCACCGCATGCCCTAAATTTCAATTCAAAGGCCAATGGGTAATTTTTCAGCGAGAAAACAAAGTTTCCACGGTTTTACTTTTAAATTGTTTCAACTTACCTATAATAACCCCCAAATACTTATTCACTCGTTCTTAGTAGGTTGTAATGGATCAAAATAAAGAATTGAAAAAAGCAGGGCTTAAAGTCACTCTGCCTCGCCTTAAAATTTTACAAATTCTGCAAGAGCCAGAAAACCAACACATCAGTGCTGAGGACGTATACAAAATTCTTATCGAACATGGCGAAGAGATTGGACTAGCAACCGTTTATCGTGTTTTAAACCAGTTCGATGACGCAGGTATTCTTAACCGCCATCACTTCGAAGGTGGGAAGTCTGTATTTGAAATTAGTCACAAAGATCACCACGACCATTTAGTATGCCTTAAGTGCGGTAAAGTGATTGAGTTCGAAGATGAAATTATCGAAGAACGCCAAGAGATGATTGCTAAAAAGCACAAGATGAAACTTACCCATCACAGCCTTTATCTATATGGTGAATGTACAGACGGCAACTGTGACAACATGCCTGAATAGACATTATAGCTACTGTGCTAAAGCCCGCATTATTAAGCGGGCTTTTTTGTAGGTATTAAGCGCTAAACTTATAGGCATGGTATGCTTTGATCGCCTGCTCCCAGACGTCGCCCACTTCCCCAGTTCCAATAGCTTTTCCATCAACCTCTATTACCGGCGCGACTTCTTTACTCGACGAAGTAAGCCACACTTCATCGGCCTCAAGAAGCGCTTCTTTGCTAAACCAAGCCTCGGTGACAATTAAGCCTGCTTGTTTGAATGCTTCAATAGCGATAGCTCGCGTAATACCGGGCAATAACTCGTGATTTAACGGCGGTGTGGTAATGTTGCCATCTTTCACCATAAATACATTGCACGAACTAGCTTCCGTTATCATGCCTTCATTATTGAACAAAATAGTTTCATTTACCCCTGCATCAACCCCAGCTTGAAAGTGCATAACGTTGCCTAGTAAAGAGGTAGACTTGATGTGGCAGCGTTGCCAACGTTTATCTTGTTGCAGTGCCACTTTAAACGGTTTCACGTCAGCTTTCGCTAAAGGTTGCGGCGGGGCTATTTCAAAGGCAAAACCAAATACGGTAGGCGGTATGTCTTTCGGATAAGCATGGAAGCGCTTTGAGTCTGTCCCGCGGCTTACATGAAAATAAATGCCTATATTGCCACTGTCTATAAACGATGCATTTTTCTCTACTAAATTAGATAAAATTTCATGCCACTGGCTTGCCGTATAAGGGTTTGTGATTGCAATAGCTTCAAGGCCTTGAGCCATTCTTGAGGTGTGCCCTGTAAAACCTACCGGGTGTCCCGCGTAGGTGGGGATAACTTCGTAAATACCATCACCGAAAAGAAACCCTCTATCCATTGGAGAAATTTTTGCCTCATCAAGAGGCATATATTCGCCGTTTAAAAACGCAATTGTCACAATATTTCTCCTTCTAAGCGCCGGCGCCGACTTGTCATCAAAAGCCAATCAGCCCGGGCTTCTTCTTCGTTCTGAAACGTAAAATTAACTTTTTCGCCAGGCACCGCTTGTGCCAAGCGACTGATATCACAGGGGCTAACACAACCCAGCTTAGGGTATCCGCCGAGCGTTTGCCGATCGCACATCATAACAATAGGTTGACCATCGCCCGGCACTTGAATCGCGCCCAAATGTATAGCTTCTGAGCGCATCCGCACCATATCTGATGCGACGCTTTCGCCTGTCAGTCTAAACCCCATACGATCTATCGATGTAGACACTGTATAAGTGCTCGTTTCAAAGGCGCGCACAGCAACCCGACTGAAACTTGAATACTGATAGCCTGGCACAACCCGAATAGACTCAACAAACCCGTAATCCTCTCGATACTGCTGGGGTAATACTCTTAGCTCTGGCTTCTCTTTCGGCTTAGTATTCGCGCTTATTTTAAAACAATCCCCTTTAACCAAGGCACTGCCTTTGCCGTCTAGACCACCTAGTTTCTCACGTACAACAGTGCACGCGCTGCCCACCACTTTCGGTACTTGCCAGTTCCCACATATCGCCAGGTAGGTTTTGCTTCCTAACAACTTACTGCCAAAACGGATATGTGAGCCAGCCTCAACAGCATAGGTTTGGTAAACTTCTGCCGACTCTCCGTTTATTAAAAGCGAAGGCTCTCGGCCCGTCACTGCAATGACACAGTCTTGGTCAACCTGCAATTCCATTTCGCCAATCGCTTCGATACAAGGCGTACCGTCTAAATTAAAGGCTAAAAAATTAGCCCAATGATAAGCTTGGCTATCCATGGGTCCAGACTCACAAAAACCGTCCCGCTGCCGCCCTACTCTGCCGCTATCAACAATAAGGCTGAACATTCCTTTGTCGAGTACTTCAACTTTCATAGTGCGACCTGTATTCCTGCTCTGTAATGGATACAAATTTAACGATATCACCTGCTTTTAACCGAGACTCGCTATGCTCTTCACTGTGCAAAAGCATGTCAAACGACGTGATCCCTAATAAATTCCAGCCACCCGGCGATTCGCTAGGGTAAACCGCGGTTTGCCTGTCTGCGATAGCTACTGCGCCCTTAGGCACGCGCTTACGCGGTGTACCTAACCGAGCACAGTTCATTGCTTCGGGAATGTCTCCCATGTAGGCAAACCCTGGCGCGAAGCCCACCGCGTACACCTTGTAAGTTACGCTCGTGTGCAGTTCAATAATCTCATCGATAGAAAGCGACGTCTTCTTACTCACCACGCTTAAGTCACTCGCATGTGGCGCGCCGTACCAAACGGGTATTTCGATCACGGCGCTTGTACCCTCTACAGAGTTAACTGAATTAGCCCCCTTGCTTTGCGCGAACTCGCTTGTGTCTGAAAGCGCATGCAGGGCTTGATATACACCATGGCTATCAATGAGTGCCATATCGAAAACGACAAGCAGGCTATCGTAGGAAGGCACGCATTCTTTTAACCACGACCACTGATTGCGTTGCGCATCTATGGCTGCGAGCATGTGGTGACACGCATTATTTGCCTCATCTAGGTTTACGCCGTCAAAATACACGATTATGGCATCGGCGCCAGCCGTTACTAATCGCTTGATACGACCGAAAGCTTGCATCTACTGTCCTTGATACTGTTATTATTCTTAATAAATGTGTTTTTTATGGGGCAAGTTTATAGAAAACTTCTGATCCTTTGCGCAATACTTACAGCACCTTGCGTGTCACCATGAACACATAGTGAGTCGGCTTCGACGGTTAACGTTTTTCCAGAGGCGGTAGTCACCGTGCCTGACTCAATTAGCTGCTCTGCTTGCATTAGCGCGTCGTCTTCGTCTAATACAGCACCTTCGATACCGCGAGATTGAAGCAACCCCTCATCGGTGTAGCGCCTGTCAGAAAATGCTTCAAAATACAGGGGCAATTCCCACCCTTTTGCCTCTTCTTTAAGCGCGGCATTTTGTGCAGTGGCTTGGACCATTAAGGTTAATGGCGCACCAGTCGATAACGCATTAATTTCAGCAATGCTCTGCATAACTGTACGCCTTACTTCTGCGTTTTTCATCATATCATTGTATAGCGCACCGTGAGGTTTAACATAAGTAACGTTCACGCCATAAAGTGCAGCCATGCCTGATAACGCGCTAACCTGATACTGTAGCATTGCATTAAGTTCATCGGATGCTATGGCCATGCTTCGCCGGCCAAAGCCCTGTAAATCTGGATACGCTGGGTGAGCGCCTACTGCTACCCCGTGTGTTTTTGCAAGAAATAGTGCCTGTTTCATCACTAGCGGATCGCCAGCGTGAAAACCGCACGCAATGTTTGCTTGGTCAATTTCCGCCATAATGGCTGATTCCACCGGCATAGACCACGCGCCAAAACTCTCACCTAAATCGCAATTTAACTTCATAATGGTTTTGCTCTTACCTTCATTCCAGTATCATGTTACCTGTTCTTTTTAAAAAGTCAGTGCTGATGATAAATATTGGAAAAATTAATACACTACGCGTGGTAGCCCAATACCCTTTTGGCTACGCGTTAGCGCCACTTGTCGAAAAAACCGATGATGGTGACGGCGTAATAGAAATTGATGATGCTGATGAACAGCAAACCGTCACTCTCGCTATCGATGAAGTAAAGGCATCGCTTGCTGAAGACCAAGAGGTTGAGGTATTTGTTGCTACTGATCAGCGCGGCGACCTCTATGCAACCATGAAGAAGCCGCTTATTCAAGTTGGCGAAACAAAAGTGCTAAAAACGGTATCAGCGACCAACTTTGGGGCGTTCTTCGAGTGGGGTTTAGATAATGACTTACTTGTCCCTAACGACTACCAAGCGCAGCCGGTTAACCCCGGTATGTATTATGTGGTTCACACGTTTTTCGATGACAAGACCCAACGCATTTTAGGTGCAACGAAACTTCACTATTTCTTAAAAGAAGGCAGTGCCTATTTAAGTGAAGGCGATACGGTTGAGTGCTTGGTATACGCTAAGACCGATTTAGGCTTTAAAGTGGTAATTAATGAAAAAAGCCTAGGGCTTATTTTCCATAGCGATGCCTTTAAGCCGCTTAAAGTAGGGCAAGCCACTGAAGGTGTTATCAAAACCATTCGTGAAGATGGCAAGGTTGATGTCGCGCTGCAGCGTGTTGATAAAGGCGGCCGCGACGCCCTTCAACAAGCAATACTCGATGATCTAGAAGCCCACGGCGGCATTTCAACGTTAACCGATAAAAGTGCGCCGGATGCCATCTATTCACATTTCAATGTGAGTAAAGCGGCCTACAAAAAGGCACTGGGCGCCCTGTACAAGCAAAAGAAAATCACGCTTAGCCCTGACGCTGTTCGCCTTATCAAATAATCGCAATGTTTACTGCTGCACTTTTCCTTAAGTGCAGCCACCTTTTTTAATCATTAAAACGCTAGGACATAAAATGAAAGCACGTGTTTCTTGGGATAAAGACCTGACATTTACCGGTACAACTGACAGCGGCTATAAAACCGTAATGGATGGAAGCGGTAATGCTGTATCGCCTATGGAATCAGTACTTTTGGCTGTGGGTGCATGTTCAAGTATTGACGTGGTAGATATCCTTAAGAAAGGCCGTTTTTCTATTGAAGCGTGTAATTGTGAAATGGAAGCTGAGCGTGCTGAGGAACCCCCTCGCGTGTTTACAAAAATTCACGCCCATTACACAGTGTCAGGCGAAGGTATTAGCGAAAAAGCACTCGCTCGCGCTGTTCAACTTTCCGCTGAAAAATATTGTTCAGTAATGCTTATGCTGACGGGTAATGTAGACATCACCACCAGCTATACTTTGGTTTAATAAACTATAGTGCAATACACCGCTTATTAGCGGTTCTGGCTAAGCATTAGTATAAAAAGCTAACCCTATCGGTTAGCTTTTTTCGTTTGTGCGTCTCAAATCATGCTACCCTGTTGAAATCATTGAAATTTAACATTGTGTAACATCATTGGCATGCTAGATGCTGTATACGGTCATTATTATATAACGACATTAACGTTAAGGTTATTGACCATGGAAACAGCAACGCGCAGCACCGCTTTATTATCGCTCAATTCACTTTCTCACTTCGCCCCTTCTTCATTTAAACGCCTATTAGGCTGCAGTATTATTGTGTTGTCTTTAGCGACAACCGCATGCTCTGACGCCGACGCCATAGACGCAAATGCAGAGTCTGCAACGGTTGAAGAGACGGTTTTTGCCATACCCGTTGAAACGCAAACGATTATTACAGGGGATATCACCTCTACCTACGACACAACAGCGATACTAGAGGCGCGAGAAGAAGCGTTTGTGGTCGCCCGAGCCTCTGGCATTATTGAAGAGATATTTGTTGAAGAAGGCGACTATGTCGAAAAAGGGCAAGTACTTGCACAACTCGACAAACGCCGCTACGAATTAAACCTCTCCAAAGCACAGGCCGATTTAAAGGGTATTGAAAGCGAGCTTGAAAAGGTCAATAAAGTTTATTCTCAAAAGCTGATAAGCGATGACACCTACGACAAGCTTACCTCGCAGTTTGAGTCGGCAAAGGCCTCAGTTCGTTTGGCTGAACTAGACTTAAAAGAAGCAACGATTACGGCACCTATCGATGGATATATTGCAGAAAGAAACGCCAAGGTAGGTAACTTAACTGAGTCTTTCCAACGGGAAAGAATGTTTCATATCGTTCAGCAGCGAAACCTTCAAGGCATTGTGTACTTACCCGAAAATGAGCTACCTAACGTGGTGATTGGGCAAGGTGCGACGCTGACTATTGCTGCATTAAGCGATAGAAGCATTAGTGCAAACGTGGAGCGAATAAGCCCCGTAATTGATGCCACCACAGGTACATTTAAAGTCACCCTTAAAGTGCCCAACCAAGATAACATGCTTAAAGCAGGCATGTTTACCGATGTATCTCTTGAATATGCTACTCATGCTAACGCTACACTGCTTCCTCGTAGAGCCCTTGTCACTATCGACAACAATCACAGCGTATTCGTTGTAGATAACGGCAAAGTGAAAAAAGTAGATATTTCTACCGGCTTTGAAAATAACGAGATGATTGAAGTGATAAATGGCCTAACTGGAAGCGAAGAAGTGGTCACTGCGGGTCACCAAAATTTAAAAGACAGCGCCCCTGTTGAAGTTGTAAACAGCTAATTCGGCCAATCAAGGATTTAGACTATGCGTATCGTAGATATAGCCGTAAAACGCCCTGTTGCCGTAAGTATGTTCATCTTCGCGGTATTGTTATTTGGTATGGTGTCGTTAGGCAGACTATCGGTGAACTTGCTGCCAGACTTGTCTTACCCCACCCTTACTATTCGAACCGACTATGACGGCGCAGCGCCTGGTGAAGTAGAACAGCTAGTATCCAAACCAATAGAGGAAGCCATTGGCGTAGTTAAAGGTGTGCGTAAAGTAACCTCTACTTCGCGAGCGGGTCAATCTGATGTGGTGCTGTCTTTTGCTTGGGGGACCGACATGGATTTCGCAAGCTTAGAGGTGCGAGAAAAGCTTGATGTATTGCAGCTTCCCCTCGATATAGAAAAGCCACGACTGCTTCGCTTCAACCCAAGTTTAGACCCCGTTATTAAACTGGGGCTTACCGCACAAAGTGACGCATCAAGTTTGAGCATAGCGCAAATGAAGCGCCTTCGGTTGTATGGCGAACAACAAGTAAAGCGTTCTTTAGAGTCAGTCGAGGGGGTTGCTGCCGTTCGGGTTGGCGGTGGTTTAGAAAATGAAATTCACATTCTTATTGACCAGCGAAAAGCCAGTCAACTCTCTATTCCTATTACCCGAATTACAGAGCGAGTAAGGGCTGAAAATATTAATGCGGCGGGAGGCAGAATTGATAACGCCGCACAGGCATTTTTAGTAAGAACCCTTAATCAGTTCGAAACACTAAACGACATAGAAAACCTATTTATAGGTCGTTTTGAAGGTAGAAACATTCAGCTTAAAGATGTAGCAACAGTAGAAAATGCGTATAAAGACCGAGATGTAGTAACGCGCTTCAACGGTAGCGAGGGGATCGAAATTGCCATCTATAAAGAGGGTGATGCTAATGCGGTAAACGTCGCGCAGAAAGTGGCGAAGCGTTTAAGTGAAGTGAACGACAATTTGCCCGCTAATTATATGCTTAGTGAAATTTACGACCAAAGCGTATTTATAAAGCAAGCCATAGACAATGTTAAATCGGCTGCTGTTATGGGCGGTGTACTTGCCATGTTAGTCCTGTACCTATTCTTGAAAGACTTTTGGGCAACGATCATTATTTCCGTGTCTATTCCGGTATCAGTCATTGCTACCTTCAATTTGATGTATGCCAATGACATCAGTTTGAATATGATGAGTTTGGGCGGTATTGCCCTTGCCGTAGGACTGCTTGTCGACAACAGTATTGTGGTGCTTGAAAACATTGATCGTCATAAAAAGCTAAAAGCGTCAGCAAGCGATGAAGCGGTAGCGGGTGAAGGCGTTGCATCGGCCGCTAGCGACTCTGCTGCTAGCGAGGGCACAAAGGAAGTCTCTGGAGCTATTATTGCCTCTACCCTTACCACCATGGCGGTGTTTGTACCGCTTATTTTTGTTGAGGGCATTGCAGGGCAACTGTTTAAAGACCAAGCCCTAACCGTGTCATTCGCCTTGGCCGCATCGTTAGTGGTAGCGCTAACCCTTATACCTGCCATGGCGCATAAACGGAAGAAGCAGCAGCTTGATCATGAAGACGTATTTACTACGCCACCTGCTGTGCGCCCTACTTCGACATTGGGCAAAATGATGTACTGGGTTACGTTACCAATTCGCTGGGTATTTAAACTGGTCTTTGTATTTTTACCTGCAGCTTTAGTTACGCTAGTAATAGGTGGATGGCATATCACGAGTAGGGTTTTAGGCGCAGCGTTTAAACCCCTAATTTGGGCGTTCAATAAAGGCTTTGACCTACTTGCCTCAGCGTATGAAAAACTACTTAGCATCAGCCTTCGCGCAAGAACCGCGGTGCTTTCTATTGCTTTCGTACTGGCTGCTGGTGCCGTTGTACTTGTACCTAAACTTGGTATGGAGCTTATACCCACCTTATCTCAAGGAGAATTTTCAGTAGAAGTTACGCTACCTGCAGGTTCGCCCCTCGCCCGCACCGATGCGATTATTAACGAGCTTGCCAATGTGGCATCTGCGAGTGAATCGAACGTGCTGCGCACCTATGCTATGTCGGGAACAGGCAGCCTAATAAGTGCTGCACCTAATCAAGGGGGTGATCATTGGGGCCGTTTAAACATTGTTATGCAGCCCATTGCAACCCCACAAGATATGGCTGATGTTAAAAATGCGCTACGAGATAGCTTAGCGTTTAAACCTGAGGTTCAGGCCACGTTTTCAGAACCCGAACTGTTTAGCTTTGCCTCGCCTATTCAAATTGAAATTGCAGGGTACGATCTCAAGCAATTACAACAATATGGCGACGCTATTGCCACGAAACTTGCCAGCTACGGCAACTTTACCGATGTGACTACCAGCATTCGCGATGGAAACCCTGAACTTAAAATTGCGTTTCACCATGCTAAACTCGCTCGCTTGGGGCTTGACGCAGCAGGTGTTTCGCAGCTTATTGCAGCAAAAGTAGGCGGCCGTATTGCCACACAGTACAGTGTTGAAGATAGAAAAGTTGATGTACTGGTTCGAACGCAGGAAAACCAGCGAGATGATATAGCCAGCATAAGGGCGATAGTAGTAAATCCGGGCTCGGTACAGCCTATACCGCTTAGCGCCGTGGCAGATGTGTATATGAGCGTAGGCCCTAGTGAAATAACGCGTGTGGGCCAGCAGCGTGTAGCGCTGGTTTCAGCAAACTTAGCCAAAGGGAAACTCGATGAAGCCGTTGCCATCGCCAATACAGTTATTGACGGCACGCAGCTTCCCCTATCGTTAAGCGCCTCGGTAACCGGTCAGAGCGAAGACATGCAAAGTAGCTTTCGCTCGCTACAGTTTGCGCTAGCGCTTGCGGTATTTATGGTTTATCTGGTTATGGCGTCGCAATTTGAATCATTACTTCACCCTTTGCTAATCCTTTTTGCTGTGCCTTTAGCCGGCGCAGGCTCGGTTTATGGTTTGTGGCTAACCAATACACCACTTAACGTAGTTGTGTTTATTGGTTTGATCATGCTTTGTGGCATTGTAGTGAATAACGCCATAGTGTTGGTAGACCGCATCAATCAGCTACGTCGCCAGGGGTTAGAAAAAAACGTGGCTATTATGCAAGCCGCAAAAACCCGTTTGCGCCCTATTGTAATGACAACCTTAACCACGGTATTAGGTTTACTTCCAATGGCATTCGGCCTAGGCGAAGGAGCAGAGATTCGTACGCCGATGGCCATAACCGTTATTTATGGACTGCTGTTTGCAAGCTTACTAACCCTTATATTATTGCCTGTGCTTTATAGCTTATTCGATGTTAAGAAAACCCTTGTTAAAAAAGACCCGGTAAAAACTAACGCGAGTTTAAGCTACAGCGACGAAGACAGGTTGTCAAAAGGGGGTGTGCTATGAGTACGCCTTCTAAGATTGCTGATGTAGGCGCATCACTGGCGCGCTTTGCACTCAATAAGCCTGTGACGATAGGCATGCTGTTTTTGTCTATGCTGCTTTTTGGCATTGTTTCTGGACGTCTATTACCGCTGGAAAAGTTTCCTGGCATAGATATTCCAGAAATGGTGGTGCAAATTCCTTATCCCGATGCTACACCGGTTGAAATTGAAACCATGATCACCCGGCCCGTAGAGGAAGCCGTTGCCACGATGTCGGGGATAAAGCGTCTACGCGCTCGTTCATACGACAACATGGCAGAAATCATTGTAGAGTTCGATTGGGACGAAAACCTCAAAGCAAAAAGCATCGAGGCACGCGAAAAAATAGATGCCATTCGCCACGAGCTTCCCGACGATATTGAGCGAATTATGGTGTACAAATTCAACACCAACGACATGCCTATTTTTCAGCTTCGCGTGTCTAGCGACAGAGACCTATCCAATGCGTACGACTTACTTGAAAGAAATTTAAAACGGCCCTTAGAGCGCGTACCCGGCGTGTCAAAAGTAGAGCTATACGGCACCATGAAGCGGCAAATTACCATTCGCTTAGATCCTAAGAAAATGGCGGCATATCAAATTGATGGCACCCGTTTAGAACAACAACTTCAAAACGCAAACTTTTCGCTGACTGCAGGCTACATGTACAACAACGGTGAAAAAATATTGGTAAACCCGACTGGCGAATTTAGTGACGTTAACGATTTTAAAAACATGTGGGTTACCCGCAGCGTTCGCTTATCTGATATTGCCAGCGTGACTTACGAGTTGCCGCAGCGCAACGAAGGACGTCATTTAGATCGCACCTTTGCTGTAGGTTTTAACGTCTTTCGCGAATCAGGCAGTAATTTAGTAGAAGTGTCCGATGCGGTAATGAAGGTTATCGATAAAGCGAAAGAAGACCCAGAATTCACTGGCATTAGTCTGTTTGTTATGGATGATACTGCCAAAAGCGTCACTTCATCGTTAAGTGATCTTTTAAACGCAGGCCTTTTAGGCGCTTTGCTGTCGGTTATTGTGCTGTATTTATTCTTACGGCAACTCACCACAACGTTAATTGTCGTGCTTTCTGTGCCCTTTTCTATTTGTATCACCCTTGGGGTTATGTACCTCTTAGGCTATACGCTAAACATTTTATCGCTAATGGGGCTACTGCTGGCAGTAGGTATGCTGGTTGATAACGCAGTGGTTATTACTGAGAGCATTTTTCAAGAGCGCCAACAAGAAGGCAATGTTAAACGGGCCACGCAGATTGGTGTGAACAAAGTAAGCCTTGCCGTTATCGCAGGAACGGCAACCACTGCCATTGTGTTTTTGCCAAATATTATTGGCGTAAAAATAGACGTGACAATCTTCTTAGAGCACGTAGCAGTGGCCATTTGTATCTCTTTATTTGCGTCACTATTTATTGCAAAGACGCTTATCCCGTTACTGACTACCAAAGTTAAGATACCTGTCGTAAAAACTGCCCTAACACCTGCTTACATTACGCGATATGGACGGGCGCTAAAGTGGATGCTCAAACACCAAGGAGCAACCTGTGTTATCGCCTTAGCGATCCTGGCGTCTACCTTTGTTCCCATGCAAGTAGTCACCTCCGATGATGAGGGGAATAACAACCAAGAGCGCATATGGCTAAACTATCATGTCACACAAAACTTCACGCTTGAGGAAGTTGAAAAGACCGTTGATAAAATGGAAGCTTACCTATATGAAAACCAAGCGCGTTTTCACATCAAGCAAGTATATACCTACTTCACACCTGGTCACGCAGTAAGTGGTATTACGCTTAACGATGAACTCCCCGTCAGCGTTGCGAGCATTAAAGAAGATATTCGCGAAAATATGCCTTCTTTCGTACGTGCTCGTCCGTCTTTCCAGTGGGATAGCGGCAATGGGGGTGGCATACGAGTAACCTTGTTAGGTGAGTCTTCAGAAACACTGCTTAGCATTTCGAAGCAAATTATCCCTATCCTTGCCGCTGTTGATGGGCTAGAAGATGTTAAAGCGGATACGGGATCTACACGCGACGAAGTGCAAATTCGTATAGACCGAGAAAAAGCGAACCGCTTTGGTATTCAAGTTAACGACGTTGCAAAATTAGTATCGACAGCCTTACGCGGTAGCAACTTGCGTACATTTCGCTACGGTGACGCTGGAGAAGTAGCAGTACAGTTAAAGTTTGGCAGCGATATTCAGGCGTCGTTAAGCGCGCTTAAAAATATCAATATTGGGTTTACACAGGGGCAGTCAGTAACCTTAAATATGATTGCAGATTTTTCTGTTGTACCACAGTTATCACAAATTAATCGCAATTATCGCCAAACTGCACTAGCGATTGGCGCTAATTTAGAAGGTGAAACCACAACCGAGCAAGCCCGAGAGCGCATAGAGCAAGCGCTAGCGAATATTGAACTGCCTACGGGCTATAAATGGACGTTAGACGGAAGCTTTTCTCGCCAAGATGAAGCAAACGCGGTTATGCAAATGAACATGCTGTTAGCCCTGTGTATGATATACGTGGTTATGGCTGCCCTGTTCGAGTCGCTAATTCTTCCTACGTCAGTGATCACTTCCCTGCTTTTTTCGTTCACAGGCGTGTTCTGGGCGTTTATGGTAACAGGCACGTCTATGTCTATTATGGGAATGATCGGCATGCTCATTCTCATGGGTATTGTGGTGAACAACGGCATAGTGCTAGTAGACAGAATCAATCAACTCATAGGTGAGGGTTTGTCGCTGTATGACGCCGTCATTGAAGGCTGTATGACCCGAGTCCGTCCCATATTAATGACGGTTGCTACAACAGTGCTGGGTTTAATTCCTCTGGCGCTAGGCAGTACGCGAATTGGGGGAGACGGCCCGCCTTATTCTCCAATGGCCATTGCCATCATAGGTGGGTTAGTGTTTTCAACATTAACCAGTTTATTCTTAGTACCCCTGGCTTATGTGCTGCTACTTAAGCTTAGGTTCAAAACTCAACGCCTATTCAAAACCAGTAAGGCACGGGTGGCCGCATTGGGGCGAATAGCTAATTAACGTTAAAAAGCGGGTCTAGTTTTCACTGTCGTCGTTACAAATAAACGCCGTTTTGTGAAACCTACCCCGCTTTTTCTGGCTTTAACTTTACCGCCGTCAATGCCTTAGCTACGCGACATTAGGTAATCGTGAACGGCATCAGCATGACGCTCTACAGAAAACTCAATAAGGCTACTACCGTTACACGTTAAGCCTTCTTCAGACGTTACCATACGCAGAACTTCACGCTGGCTCGCACCAATACGACCTACATTACGCGAAAGGCTCGAACGAAGTACACGAACGTCGTCATTGATGATAGCTTTGCAAAAACCAGCGAACTGGGTTTCACCAACAAAACGAACATCTTTTTGTGGTGCGGCGGCGCTTGCGTTAATACTGAACGCAACGGTTGCTGTAGCAGCAAGTACTTTCACTGTTTTGGCTAATTTCATTTTTAAATCCTCAATGTGTGGATAAAGGTGTTAAACAAGTTTGTGGCAAACTCTTACATAGTGGTTGAAGCAGCCAGAAGAACTGCTCAACGCCCTTTATTTATGCATCAAGAATGAAATTTATTCTGTTGAATGTTTGTGTAAGGCGAGTAAAGGTAAGGTAAATCCAGTTGTTACATAAAGATTAACAACTCATGCCGCTGATTTTAAAAGATTTTCTTACATTTCATATTACTAATATATCTAAAGGCGGGATTTAATGGAAAAAACAAATATAACACTAAAGTATAAAAAGGCCCCTATCGGGGCCCCAAAAATGTAATTTTAACAAAATATATTGCAGGTTAGCGCAAATACCACACGATAAAAGCCATTCTTCCTGTAATTAAATTACATATTTTACTCGTATTTACGCGCTCTTTTCGTTTCAATTGCATCTATATATGCATGCCAAGACCCATAGCCAATGATAGGCATAAGTACAATAAAACCTATGAACCCAGTCACGTAACCTATCGCAACCGCACTAAAGATAATCGCGCCCCAAATAAGCATAGGTATTTTGTTTAGCCATACCGCATTGACGCTGGTTAGTACCGCAGTGGCAAGGTCAACTTTGCGCTCCATCAAAATTGGTTGAGTAAAAGCCGTTATGAACAGCATTGCTAATGTAAAGCCTGCGCCCACAATCGTTCCTAACGCTAAAAACGGTAGCAGGCTTTCTAAATCATTTTCTATGTAAGGTGGGTAAAGCGCATGAATTAGTGACGCCACCCGTAGCCAAAAGATCATCATCACCATAATCAAAATGGCAAATCCCCATTCGTTGAAGGCGTTGCGACGCATTGCTCTAAGTGAATGTCTAAGGGTGGGTTTATGGCCTTTTTCCATTTCCCAACTAACGTCGTACAACCCTGCTGCTAAAAATGGGCCAATAAGCATAAAACACACAATGGCAGGAAGTATAACCAGGTGCCAGCCAGTCATTTCAACCAAGTACATAATAAACCACGGAATTACAGCAAAGAGCACCCCATAAAATAAAGTTAACCCTGGTGCGCGCATGGCATCTCGAAGCGCCAATGACAACCATTTAATCGGGTCGCCAACGTCTAGTTCCTTACACGGAATAACGCGTGCTATACCGCTTTGCGTAATGGCGTTTTCCTGTGTTTCTTTGAAATGGTGCGACATATTCTAATCACCTCTGATTGTTAGCCTGTTCCTTATTAGCGTGTTTTTTATACACACCTTACTACTACGATAGGCATAGAATGAAAAGTTCACAAGTTATTAACATAATTTTTATACTTGAGTGATAAGTGGATTATTCATCTCGTTATATGTCTAATAATTAGCCACTCGATGAAAAAAGTGTCGATTTCAGACGAAATACTGCAAAAATGCCATCGCATATAGCCTTGTATTGCGATAATCTCAGGGTATGTAAATCAACCAGATAGACCATGAAAACTGTATCTCGCTCACATAAATTAGATAACGTTTGTTACGACATCAGAGGCCCTATTGCTGCGCAAGCAAGAAAAATGGAAGATGAAGGTCACCGCATTTTAAAATTAAATATCGGTAACCCTGCCCCATTTGGTTTTGAAGCCCCTGACGATATCGTAAAAGACGTTATTCATAACCTGCCCACGTCTCAAGGCTATTCAGACTCAACAGGAATTTATGCCGCCCGCGTAGCCGTGATGCAGTACTACCAGCAGCGCAACATCAAAGATATTCGCGTAGATGATGTGTACATAGGAAATGGTGTTTCTGAGCTTATTATGATGGCAATGCAGGCTTTGCTAAATCATGGTGACGAAGTACTGATCCCGAGCCCAGACTATCCGCTGTGGACGGCAGCAGTAAGCTTGTCTTCAGGTTCTCCAGTGCATTACCGCTGTGACGAGCAGGCAGGCTGGTTCCCCGATATCGACGACATCAAAAGCAAAATTACCAGTAAAACCCGCGCGATTGTTTTAATTAATCCAAACAACCCAACTGGTGCGGTATACGACAAAGCACTATTACAAGAGGTGGTTGAGGTTGCCCGAGAACATGGTTTGGTAGTATTCAGTGACGAAATTTACGATAAAATTTTGTACGACGAAGCCCAGCACACAAGCATAGCATCATTGGCTGACGACGTATTTTTTGTCACGTTCGGCGGTTTAAGTAAGAACTACCGCGTAGCAGGGTTTCGCTCTGGCTGGCTAGTAGTAAGTGGAAACAAGCGACTGGCGTCTGACTATATTGACGGGCTGAATATTCTCTCTTCCATGCGAATGTGTGCCAACGTGCCGTGCCAAAGTGCAATACAAACTGCACTTGGCGGCTATCAAAGCATCAACGATTTAGTTAATGAAAATGGACGTCTGCGTATACAGCGCGACGTTACCACCGATATGCTCAATGGCATCGACGGTATTTCATGCGTTAAACCTAAAGGTGCAATGTACTGTTTCGCCAAGGTGGATGAGAAGAAGTTTAACATTCACAATGATGAGCAAATGGTACTGGACTTATTAAGCTCCGAAAAAATTCTTTTGGTTCACGGTCGCGCGTTTAACCTAACCGAAGGTACCTATTTCAGATTGGTGTTTTTACCTCACAGTGACGTACTCGTACCGGCATTGCACCGTATAGGCAACTTCTTTAGAACCTATAAGCAAGGGGCATAGCGTGAGTGATAAAAGCCACTTTTTTGCCCATTTAGCGCGCTTAAAGCTTATTAACCGCTGGCCGCTAATGCATAACGTGCGTACAGAAAACGTGCAAGAACACAGTTTACAAGTGGCGATGGTGGCGCATGCTCTTGCACTTATAAAAAACAAGTTTTTCGGCGGTACGTTAAACCCTGATCGTATTGCCACCATGGCGATTTTTCACGATGTGTCTGAGGTGCTAACGGGCGATTAATTCTTATTTTTTGAGTTCTGTTCGTTTAACGGTTAATTCCTATTCCACGAAAAATGTACATCATTAATTATTAGTAGAGTGTTTATGAAACAGAGTACCTTCTTAGCTTGGATTTTACGTATGCCATTGATAAAAAGATGGGCATTGATGCATACGGTAAAGCGTGAAAACATTGCAGAACACTCTCACCAGGTAGCAGTTATTGCGCATCTACTTGCAGTAATAAAGAAAGAAGTTTTCGGAGGTTCGCTTTCACCAGAGAAAGCAGCAACCATTGCACTCTATCACGAGATATCTGAATCCAAATTGCAAGACATTAACCATGTAACCAAATATCACAATCCAGAAATAACCAGAGAGTTTAAAAAGTTAGAAAAGATCTCAGAACAAGAATGTCTTGCGTCTTTACCCAAAGAGCTACAACAGCCTTTTGCTAAATTACTCGTCCAAGACGACGTCGATCCAGACTACAAGCGATTAGTTAAGGCAGCAGATATTATTTCAGCGTATTTGAAAGCAAATGATGAAATTCGTTTTGGTAATGCCGAATTCAACTCGGTTAAAGATAGACTTGCAAAAATGTTAGCTGACTTCGAACAAGATATGCCGGAAGTTCGCTATTTCCTGGATACTTTTGAGCGTAATTGTTTAGCAAGTGTAGATGAGCTAACAGAACAAGATACTTGATATTGCTGCTATGACTGATGTGTACTGTGGATCAGACACAACTCCATTTTACACTATTCTTTACATAGCGTTACTAAATCGGCCCATCAGTTTGGCCTAATAGCAGTCGGTGAGACTGAATAATTAAAATGGCCGCTGTTTACGTAAAGTAGTTATTGGTTTATTGAGTTTTAATAGCATCAATTAGCGATTAGCGGACACTAAAACAATATTGAGCAGTCTATTAAAACATGAAAGCAGACAATCAACGCAACTCAATTCTATACAAAGTGAGATAAGCATTTTTAGCTATCTTGTGCTTTAGGGAAATATTTTTATGGATTACACTACGAGTAGTCAAATGATTAGAATCAAACGATACTCTCCCTCATTAAATAACCTGACACCTCACCTTTTTCAATCAAAAAATCAAGAATGACCAATACATTTGACATCAATTCTGGTGAACGACGGACATTGATTCTCTCCCGATACAGGTAGGTTCGCATATAAGTATTTAAATAATAGATTGTATTATCATCTAAGTCTTGATTCGAAAGCTCTGCATTCATTTTTATGACTTTAGAAAGCCAACCTACACCGTAAGTTAAATAGCGACTTCCGATACCTGTTAGTAGCATTGCTAACGAGTACAATGTTGATTTGCTCTTAAAAAGTTTTCCAGCCATTTCATTAAAAAATCGTGCATTACTATCGGTAAGCGTATGCCAATCTCTAGCATCAGCCCTCCACCAGGGCAGTGCCAATAGATAATACTTTATTATCTTATGTGAACCATGTCTGATATGATCAACTTGTACTGATACCTCTGGACTGCATCCACGGAACGCCATGCAGTTGTTGATTAAACGGATTCACTTCAATCTGATTCACAGCGGGTGTAACCGAGTTAAATGCAATTAAGTTGCAGGTTATGCATCGCCAGTTTACCTATTGTTATGTTAATAGAGTTCTTGGCCGCCAGTTTGCTCCGACAGCCAGTGAGTCTGATATTTATTGAAGATGAGTAAAGCCCCATCGCAAGACTGGGGCCTGTCCAATTATGCCGAAAGCGCTTTTTTGACGTAGTCGGGCTTCAAGGGAAGTCGTCTGATGGCTTTGCCGGTAGCGTCATAAAAAGCACCGGCAATAGCCGAAGAAGCCAAGGCGTTAGCACTTTCGGAGCCTTGTCCATACATTGTCGCGGTTTTATCCGGCGCAATGACTACCTTAATCTTGGGTACTTCTGCCATTTTCAGAATTGGGTAGGAATACCAATCCGTACAGGTAAGTTTGCTATTATCAAAACTGACTTCTTCATGCAGTGCCTGAGACACGCCCATAATACAGCCTGCTTCCGCTTGACGTTTTAATTGCAACGGATTTACTACGATACCGGTATCTGAAACCAAGGTGATTCGCTCCACTTTTACTTCGCCCGTATCCGGTATTACCGCTATGTGTGCGGCACAGGCCCAGTACCCATTGTCACGCAACATAATCGATACACCGCGCCCATGTACCGCCTGGCTGCCATTGGCGCTTGCTTGTGGAGAAGGCGAAGGTCGTGAGTCCCAGTCTGCTTCGATTTTTAACCGCTCAAGAATGGCTTTGAAGCGTGGTTCAGTAATGTGCGCCAGACGAAAATCAATGGCATCCATTCCGGCTAGCGCAGCGGCTTCACTCATGGCGGTTTCGCGAGGAAAGTTTTGCTGAAACTGAATGGGCGTTCGCATGGAATGATCGCGTATGCCCACATTAATCGGTGACTCTTGCTGACCGAGCTGATACATGCCACGGCCAGTTTCGGCAATATTCTCTACTGAGCCATACACCCAGGTATCGGCGATAAAAATCCCCAGACCATGCAAAAATGAAGGATTGTCGGGCGTCGGTGGCAAGATGGTCTCTTTACCTGCCAGAATAGCCCCAATCGGCCGGTCATCCTGCATCGGCGGGCCACTGTGCACTGCCTGATAAGTCGCAATGCTCCCCTGTTCATCCAAGCCAATGTTAATTTGCGACAACATAGCCGACGAGTTGGTTGACCATTGCATATCGTCGTGACGCATCCACTGTACCCTGACCGGTACACCAAGTTTGACGGCCAATAATGCAGCCTCATCTTCTGAACCTGCATTGCCACCATTTGAGCGACCAAAGTGGCCGGGTCCAATATAGGTTTTGATGATCACATCGGCTTCCGGCTGTTTAAGTATCTTGGCAATCGCCATGCGCAAAAACTGCGGATTCTGACTGTGGGTATGCACCACCACTTTGCCGTCTTTGACTTCGGCCACCGATACCATCGGGCCTATCGGCGCGTGTTTATAATACGGCATAAAATATTCAGCCGAATGGGGCTTGGCAACCGGCATATTAATATCGCCTTTGGCCGCGCGGCTTTGCATGTCGGGCACGTCGTCCCAACTGGGCTTATCGTGCAAAAATTGTTGTAATCCGGTAGAAGTAGTGGGAATGCCCTGCCAGTCAGACCATTGGGTTTTAGCTTCAACTGACCTTGCCGCCTGCACTGCTTCCCATTCATCAGACGACACCACCGCCAACAGATTATTAATAGTTACAATCTGACTGTTGGCGAATAAGGTCTTATCCAATCGACCGGCTTTTAGCAAGGTTGAACCGAGGGTTTTGGGGTGGATCACCCGTGCATGTAGCATACCCGGTAATTTCACGTCGCCAACCCAGATATTGTCACCTGCCACTTTGGGCCTGACGATGGGATTTTTCAGTGGCTGACCAATGATTGTATATTCGCTAACGGGCTTCATGGGTGGCTCCCCAGTAACGACAATTCCCATAAAGCTGGTTAGCTCCCCCCTGACCGGAATACTCAAGGACCAATTTTGATTGGCCAGCAATTCACCATAGTTAATTGTGTGATTACCAGCCTGGATAACCCCTTCTTTTATTTTCAGGCTATCTCTAGCTACGGCGAATTTTTCCGCTGCCAGGGTTAAAACCGCTTCGCGTATATAAGCAGCCACTTTACGCAAATTCTGCACGTTGGTACGCAATAAACCAAAGGTGCCGCCGCCGTCAGGTGTCACATCAGTATCTCCCCACACCACATTGGTAATATTTGCTACCGGTATACTAAGTTCTTCGGCCACGATCTGTCGGTATGCGGTAAAAATAGAACTCTGACCAAAATCGCATTTGCCGGTACGGATTAATACAGTGTTATCGGCATGAATTTCAATCCAACTGGCTGGTTTGGCCGCATCCAGTGAAGTGGGTTGACTGCTGTTAGCCGCTGCAAATGCGAGTTTCGGGTCCAGTGCCAGGGAGGCAATCAAAGCACCGCTTCCTCCCAGGAAAGCCCGGCGACTTAATTTAGCGCCGTAAATCAGGTACTCACGAACTGATTGAGTTTCGTCGTTATCGTGTTGTTCAATGTTCATCTCTCAGCCCTCTACAGTCTTTGTGTTAATCAACTCAGCGCCTTTGATAAGGGCTGCTGCGCGATGAATACCATCCTTGATGGCTGCATATGCTCCACAGCGACACAAATGCGCAGAGTGACCTGATACTGTCATCGCGTGATTGATGTCTTCATCACTGGGGCTAGGATTATTTTCTAATAATTCGGTGGCTTTGATCATCATGCCGTACTGACAAATACCACATTGGGGAACCTGCTCATCAATCCAGGCCTGTTGCACTGGATGTAAACGCTCAGGGTCGTCCGGCAACGCACGTTGTTGTTGCCAGCGTGCTGGCAAGCCGTCAACCGTGATGATCTGTTTGCCTTCAAGCGCCATAATGGGATAAATACAGGCGCGTACCTCTTCGCCATCGACCAACACTGAACACGCACCACATTGCGCCAGACCACAACCAAACTTGGGTGTCATTACATTGAGTTCACCGCGCAATACATATAAAAGCGGGGTATCTGGCGCGGCCTTCACCTGGCGGGAGTGGCCGTTTATTAACAGAGTTATCATCGCTTTGCTCCTTTGAGTATGGGCATTACTTGCTAGTTAAGATGCTAAGTAAGGCATCTGTTGTCAGCCATCGCTCATTATTTATTAGAACAAGCGCTGCTACTTATCCGAAACGGCTTCATATTTGTTGTTGGCCATTGAGTATCGCAGGCCACTTTACCTACAGCCCTTAGTGTTCAATTTTGTGGGTATCACGCACACTACTGAAAGTCAGAGCAAGTAACTGCCAATTTCCGGCGGTGTTTACATAGACTTCCGTGGTGGTAAATTCGGTTGAAACGTCCTGACCACGCACATGGGCATCCAGGGTAATGCGGCTCCAGACGACACCGGTTTGACCAACAATTTCCACATCACAATCATGCACAACGGTATTTTTGTACCAAATACTGCCGCTTTTAATAATTTCTAACTCACGATCTTTTTTCCAGGAACCGCTCATATGGACAAATTTTGATTCTTTATGAAACAAAGGAGCCAGGGCATCGACATTTTTGTCAGCCATCCATTGCCATTTTTGTTTTGACAAGGCCGAAAGTATTTCCTCTGTTTTCTGCATGCCGCCTTCGGCAGGCATTTCGGCTTGTAAATTCACATGAGGGCTCTGCTGTGCCATCACAGAGCCGAATGGATAAACCGATAGCAGTAACATTAGCCAAAATGGCGCTGGGATTATTGATTTCATAGTGTCTCCGGGGTATGGGGTTTGATCAGAGTTTTTCAGGTGCTTCAACGTCTGAAAACACCTGTACGAAGTCGGGTAATCGCTGGCCTTGTATCGTGATTGAAGCCAGCGAATCGTTTAGCTCGCGCAACTCTGCCGTAGAGAAAGAAAGGTCTCTTGAAGCGGTGTTTTGCTGCATATGAACCAAGCTGGTTGTTCCTGGTATTGGCACAATCCAGGGTTTCTGATGCAGTAGCCAGGCAAGGGCGATTTGTGCCGGTGTTGCATTTTTCCGTTCAGACCATTGCATTAATAGCTTTACGAGCGACATATTATGGGCAAGGTTTTCAGGATTGAAACGGGACTCCGTGGCTCTGAAATCGCCTTGTGCAAAGCGAGTATTTTCATCAATCCATCCTGTTAAAAACTGAACTCCCAGCGGACTCCAGGGAACAAAGCCTATGCCCAATTTCTCGCACAATGGCAAAACAGATTTTTCAGGGCCACGCCATAACATCGAATATTCACTTTGTACGGCACTGACAGGTAAGGTCGCGTGTGCGCGTTTGAGAGTATTGATTCCCATTTCCGATAGCCCCCAGTGCAGAACTTTTCCTTCTTTCATCAGATCTGCTACTGCACCAGCCACCTCTTCAATGGGCACAGCGGGGTCCACTCTATGCTGGTAAAGCAAATCAATGCGGTCCGTTTGTAATCTCGATAACATGCCTTCGACAACCGCCTTGATGTGGTCAGGACGACTGTTCAATCCCGGTAATCTCGCCCCAGTCTGTTGGTCAATATTCCAGCCAAACTTGGTGGCAATGACGATGTTGTCCCGAAACGGTTTAACGCTTTCCCCAAGAATACGTTCGACTTCGAAGGGACCATACGCCTCAGCCGCATCAAAAAATGTGACCCCCTCCTCGTAGGCGCTTCGGATCACTTGATGCATTTCCTGACGATTGGGAACCGATGTGTCGTATTTCCTACTCATGTTCTGGACGCCCAATCCAATAGACGAAACTTGCAATTTGCCAAGCTTTCGTGTGTTTGGACTTGTTGAAGTTGTGCGCTTCTTTTGTTCAGAGGTTGACGCCTGTATATTGGTACTCAACAGTGATGCAGCCGCCAGGCTTGCCCCTGATAATAAAAATTCTCTTCTGTTTTGCATAAAACTATTCCGGCCGAATCAGGTTAAAATTATTAATGGGACTGTTCCTGCGAGACCAACTCCATCCAAGTTACGGTATCGCCATTGTCTGGCGTTGAAATCGCGATGTGTGACATGGATGAATCTGGCGCAGCACCATGCCAATGCCGGGTATTGGGTGGGATAGTGATAACATTACCCGGTAACATCTCTTGAATATCTCCACCTTCATTCTGAACCAGACCTTTTCCTGAGATAATGACGAGTGTTTGGCCTTTCGGATGGGTATGCCAGGCAGTACGAGAGCCCGCTTCAAACTCCACCAATGCGCCACGATAATGACCATCTATCGGCGACGTAAACCGAGAACTGACCTTCGCCACACCGCTAAAGTTAGGGGGTGAACCTTGTGTAACCGTTGAATCATTATTCACAATGACGTGCGGCATGGTTTCGATGTTCGCATAAATATTTGCAACACTACGAAGAACGTTACTTGCTCTTATTGCGCTGTCCTGACTCACTGAGTCCTTTAGAATGCGTGTGAATTCGAGCAACTGTGCGGGGCTGTATCCGACCCGTAGTGACAACTTCATATGTGATGTCAATTGGGCTTCAGCCCCCGGCATCGCAGAAAGCATACTAATAGTGAGTAGCTCTCTGTCTTTAACGGTCAGTACGTCCCGATAAAATATATCTGCAAATAAATGCTCTACCAGAAATGTCTCTATAGTTGGTACAAACCCCGCGTAGCCAGTTGTGCGATTGGACATATCTTGCCCTACCAGCGCATTGCGAACCTGATGCCCATAACTATTCGCGTTGTAATCCTCAGGAAGCGGTGTCGCTTCTCTGCCTACCTCATCGGTTATTCCCTGCGCTTTTCGTTCTGCGGCCACATCCATAAAGGTCATAATGCCATTTAGCGCACGGGGAAACCCTGCATACGCATAAGAGTGGATGAAAATTTCTTTAATTTCATTGACGGTTAACCCATTTTCCAACCCAACCTTAAGCGCATCATTCAGTGTTTTTACATCACCTGATGCCGTGAGCGCCGCAATCGGAATCATAGCGGCTTGGCGTTTGTCCAGAGACTGACTTTCTTCTGTGGCTTCAACGGCACTGACGAACAACGCACACAATCCAAGAAGCGGCGTTACGATGACCTGTTTTAACGATAATCTAATACTTTGCGACATGATTTCCTCCCGTAATAGAATGATTTGTGTACTTTTAATCTAAACCTTTCTCATGCAACCAATCCGACATAAGCGTTGCTATTTCGGCGTTATTCAGGTCTGAAAATGGAAAGTGTGTGTTGCCATAAATACCTATTTTGGGAAGGTGAATAACAGTAGCATCGCCACCATGTCGGTTTATGGTATCAGCCCACTCATAAGCCATCTCAAGCCTGATTCGCCAACCGTCTTCGCCAGGTAGTTGACTGGGTTTTTCAGGAATATTGTCACCGTAATAAATCACAATTGGGATTTGAGTCAGCTTGTTAAAATCATCCTGAGGGACCTCTACCGCAGTTAATGGGCCACTGCTACTCTGTTTGGGGGCAGGCGCTTCGCCTTTAGGGAAAACAAAGTTACTACCGGGTTCATAAGAAACAATGGCCTTAATGTGCTGACTCTGCATGGCTGCCTGCCACCCCATTCCTCCACTGTGTGAATGAGTAACCAGGATGCCATCGCCAATTTTGGTAAATAAGGCTTCAACCGCATCAGCATTTACATTGATGTTGATAGGGCCGACATCAGGCACCATTTGTCGAAAATATTGTGCTAACGAAGCTTCATCTGTTGGAAACTGCACATTGGGGAAGTAGTCAGGCCATGTACCAACGCGAAACGTATTGAACCACATTTGCTCATTCGGAATAGGCTCGTAGCTACCAGATTGTGTGCCTTTTGCGGCGTTACCGCGCCGGGGTTGATCAATCAAATAAACGCCGTACCCTTTGCGAAGGAATATATTCTGGTAACCTTCACGTCCATCTGGCGTAGATTCCCACGTTTTCGAGAACTGTCCGAAACCATGCCACATTACCAATGGGTATTTTCGTTCATTGACTGGAATTTGATAAAAGGCATAGGCGTGATCGCCATGTAACGTTTGTCCGGCAGACGTCAATTTTATCGGATCAAATTCCCCCTCTTTTTGAATGACAGTTCCACCTACAGCGAAACTGCCTTGCTCAGCGATCATTAAGGGGGCTGCTGCGGTATCAGTCTTAGAGGTAATGCTACACGCACTCAGTACCAGAACTGTAGATACCGTCAGAGTAAAAATGCGATAGCTTCTTATGTTAGAAATCATATCGTTAACGCCTTATTGCAATGTGTCAGTAAAGAAGTGGCTGAGTTGTGTCATAGCTTGTGAAACGTACTCAGGCTTCCAATAGGTCTCTATGTGTGTAGCACCCTCAATAAGAAACAACTGCTTATCCTTAGACTTGGTGGCTAATTCAAACGCGTTTTGGGTCATGTACAATGAGTCCGCTTTACTACCGGCAATCATCAATAAAGGCTGGTCAATAAGATCCATATTTGTTGCTGCATCAAAATTCATCAGCGACAACAAACTGCTTTCTGTATAACGAAAAGTCGAATTGGGATGGGCATGGGTTTTGCCATAGTATTCGAATCCTTGCCGGTAAAGATCGAAGGGCAAGGCTGCAATTTGCTTGTCGGTTAGCTTTGCATCGCCGACATAACGGACCTCTCCCGTTGCGGCTTCTAACTCTCGCGCTTCAGAGGCAGACGTTAATCGTTGTTGAATGGTGTCTAGCGCAGAGTCCATGTAACCGTTTCTGCGAACACGTCCAGAATTAAACATGCTCAGTGTCGCGATGGATTTGAAACGTTTGTCGGATTGCGCTGCTTTAAGGGAATAGCCACCACCACCACAAATGCCAAGGAGTCCTATCTGGGATGTTGAAACCCCAGAGTAGGTAGAAATAAAGTCCGCCATGCCGTGGATGTCTTCAATGCGGTTAGCTGGTTTATCAATATTTCTAGGCTCACCGCCGCTAGCTCCTTGGTAGGCGGCATCGACAGTGATAGTAATGTAGCCTTGTTCCGATAGTCGCTGAGCATAAAGCCCTGCAACCTGTTCTTTCACACCGCCGTTGGGGTGAGCGATGACAATAGCCGGATATTGTTTCGACGGGTCAAAACCAGGTGGTGTGTACACATTCGCGGCAATGTCGATATTATTTAATTTATAACTCACTGTGTGAATATTAACTTTGCCTTCAATGTTTTCCGTGATGGCCCCTTCGTACGTCAACGTAAATGGATTCTGTCGATAGTCCGCCGACAATACTTCAGCAGACAATAGATTTGCCGACAGTACGAATGCAGCCGTTTTAACCAGTGATTTCATATTTTTCCCGTTACTAAAAAGGTGCCAAATAGCGCTCACACATCAAGCGTGAATCTCATGTTATTTAGGATAGTAACGGCAAGGAAAACTCAGTATTCAAATTCTGTTCAATAGTTGCCTATTTCTCTGAGTACAAATTAGATCTATGTATTGGCGCCTACACTGTGGCTATACTGGCTGTATCTGAAACATCTGTAATGTGGCAAAAGAGATGAAGACTAATACTACCCATGTAATCAATATGAAGCACTTAGCATCAAGCATTTCGAAGCTGACCGTACACGATGATTACTGCCCAACAGTTGTTCCTGGATTGACGGTATTCAGGAAAGTTGACGCGAACATTCCGATGGCGGGTGCATATGAACCCAGTGTTTGTCTGATTGCACAGGGAGCAAAACGCGTTCAATTGGGTGAGGAAACCTTCTTTTATGACACAGAACACTATTTGTTTTCAGGTGTTCATTTACCGGTAGTCTCACAAGTGACGGAGGCAAGCGCTGAACATCCTTATCTTGGTCTTAAACTGACTTTCGATTATCAAGAAATCACACAATTAATGGCGGACAGCCAACTACCGCCTCCCAAGGGGCAGCGCTCAGATTGTGGAATGGCAACGGGTAAACTAACGCCAGCGTTAATCAGCGGGTTTCAACGCCTGCTTGATTTGGCTGATGAGAGTGCAAATATTCCGATGCTCGCGCCCATGATAAGACGAGAAATATTCTATCGACTGCTGGTCGGGGAACAGGGAGAAAAGCTACGACAACTCGCCGCAATGGGGACACAATCGCATCAGGTGGCAAAGGCAATCGCATGGCTCAAGTCTCAGTTTTCACACCAAATCAGGGTGGAGGATTTGGCTCAGGTCGCGAACATGGGAGTATCTACTTTTCATCACCATTTTCGAAATATGACTGCGATGAGTCCGCTGCAATATATAAAGCAAATACGACTTCAGGAAGCCAGACGTTTGATGTTAACTGAACATCTTGATGCGGCTACTGCTGCGTTTCAGGTTGGTTACGAAAGCCCCTCTCAGTTTAGTCGTGAATACGGACGAATGTACGGATGCTCCCCGGCAAAAGATGTCAATGAGTTACGTTATAAATTGGCACAAGCGGGAAATTAAGGCTAATGACTGGCTGCTATTGTCTTTTGTTGGCCATCACAGAAAGACGGTATGGCGCTATTCGCTTACTGCGGAATTGTCAGGAAAAGTTCAATCTTAATTCACATTATTACCCAGCTAATTTGAAACCAACTCATGTAGATTCCCTTAAGTAAAATCAGGGGCGTTCTGCAAGCATCGTGACTTTGCAATAAAAACTAAAACAAATTCACAGATAGTCTTTTACTCTATTCTCCGTTTCTACTGGCGATGATAAGTTAACATTCCACGCATATGGGTAATGATTATTTTTCTTGTTTTTTATTTACGGTAATATCATATCCAAATGTTGCCGAATGATAAGTTAACATTTTTAGTAGCCAGTCAAATGTACTTCTCTCAATAACCTGCTTTGCATCTATCTCATTTTTATGTGAAATCTTCCCCGGATGGTTTTCGTCACTTAAAATGTGTGACTTCCCAAACCGAGATGCCGGGTATATCGTTAGAGAGTCGCTAAAGTGAAAGCTAGTGACGGAATTCAAAAGCTCAGCATGTGAATCGACAACACTAAGAATCTCAATGGCTATGCCAATAATCTAAAGAACTTTCTCACCTATCTATATAAAACACTTCCTAAAGAAATTAGACATTCTTCGGACTTTTGGCTTAGCGCCTCAACGGAATATATAAAGCGATGGCAACGTTATCGGGTTCGAAACCGAGACAAACTCAAGAAGACATCGCCGTCAGATGAAACTATTTACAATCAAGCTTCGCTTGTAATGGAATTTTACACATGGGCAGCAGATAACGACTTACCAGTAAGATTTCAAAAGAAATCGTTAAACAACAAAAGTAACAGTAAAAGCTGGCGTTTAGATTTCAAAAAATACAGTAAGCAGAAACGAAAAACACAACAAGTATCACAAGATTCGGGGCTAGAAAACATCAGTACGGAAAAAAACAAATATCAAAGAACCCGTAAGTTGTACTGTATGTCAAATGAAGATATTACCAGTCTATTAGGCGCTTACTCTGACCCAGTCTATAGCGCTTGCTTAATGCTTAGCCTGGCCACTGGTATGCGAGAAGAAGGAGTTTGTCAATTCCCTTACATTGGTGCAGGGCACAACGCCCACATACGCACTTATCCTGATATTTTAGCAACCATACCCAACTCATCTAAAACATTCGATTTTTCAATCAGAGAAAAAGGCAAAAAGCGCACCGTTCAAGTGAACCTCGCTGCTTGGAAAGCGATATGCGAAAATTATTTGCCACTTTACCATGAACGAAAAGTTAAGTTTTTAGAGTACCGTAAAACTCTTCCAGAGCATGAACGCCCGCCAATCAATTCAATATTCTTTTTAACCAAAAAAGGTAAACCTGTAACTCCGAAAAAAATCAGTCAGGTTACATGGGCACAAAAGGAAAAGCATTTAGAAAATTTCAAATTCACTTTCCATGATGGGCGGGGATGGTTCATTACTCGCTTTTTAATTCGTCACTTAACTCGAGAACAGATATCAAATCATGTGTTTGATATAACAGTTGCCGAAATGCTTAAAGAACAAATCGGCCACGAGGATTTTGAAACAACATACAAACATTATGTGAAAGTCGCTTCACTTATTCTCGAAACACTGGATGGCAAGTTTGACTACAGCGTAGTTGATGATGAGTTCTGGGGAACGTTAGATTAATGCTTTTATAGCAAAATAAGGAAGTGTTCAGTTCTAACGTACACTGTAGTAGGATGAATGAAGTATATAAGCGTACATATTCAATATTTTGAGTGCAATCTGTGGTAGAAGCGTACATTAATCTGACTAACTCAACCCTACACCACATGGGACGGGTGACAAAGCGATTTTATAAAACTTCAAATTTGTACACTTTGAGTAAAATGAGATTTAGTACAGATCTCCCTACCCCAGTAAAATATTTTAACCCTGCGATAAAAGAAGAATACAAAAAAATTGAGAAGATTGCCGAGAACAAGCTTATTGAAATGGCACCTGAAGCATTTCGTGAAGACTATGCGGCACTGATTGATCACCACTACCACAGTGAAGAAGAAGCCTTCATCGTAAAAGCAGCAGATGTGCTTTGCGCTTATCTGAAAACGCTAGAAGAACTTGCTGCTGGCAACCAAGAATTTAAGCTGGCTAAAAAGCGTTTAGATAAAACTCTTAAAGAGTATCATTCTGAAGAGGTAGACTACTTTTTAACACGCTACGTACCAAGCTTTTCATTAAGCCTTGATGAAATCACACAAGACGATATGTGATTAAGGTGAGTAACAGTCCACAAGTTATTTTATTGATGTAACAGAAACAGCAAACATCCAGCATGGCAGCGAGGTTTTTTTGGCAACAAGCAAATGGGAATTAGCATTACACGAGCGTCGTTTACCACGTAGTGAAACAAGAGACGGCGATCATCGCAATCCGTATCAGCGAGATAAAGCACGCGTGCTTCACAGCGCTGCCTTTCGCAGGTTACAGGCGAAAACCCAAGTGCTTGGCGTGGGGCTAAGCGACTTTTATCGCACACGGCTCACCCACTCGCTAGAAGCCGCCCAAATTGGTACAGGCATCACCGCTCAACTATGGGTGAAATTTCCTGACATCACCAGTAGGTTGGCACTCGACTCTACGTTAATTGAAACCTTGTGCTTAGCTCACGATATTGGACATCCACCCTTTGGTCATGGCGGTGAAATCGCACTCAATTACATGATGCACCAATACGGCGGGTTTGAAGGTAACGGACAAACGTTTAGGATCATTACTCAGCTTGAGCCCTACACTGCCGAGCACGGCATGAACCTGTGCCGAAGAAGCGTGTTAGGCTTAGTCAAATATCCAAACTTCATTGATGCCTTACATAGTAAAGGCCCTACACCTGAACGCCCTCTTTCACTTCGTCAGGTTAAAGCCCACGACTGGCACCCGCCAAAGGGGCTGTTTCGCTGCGACGAACCTTTATTCGACTGGTTGCTTGCCCCCTTTAGCAATGAAGATAAAGACGCATTTATGCAGTTTACGGCAAAACCGAATGGTCACAGCAAAACCCGGTTTAAGTCGTTTGACTGTTCAATAATGGAGTTGTCGGACGATATTGCCTATGGCATTCACGATTTAGAGGATGCCATTGTTATGGACATGGTAAGCAAACATCATTTTGTCGAGGACGTAACCACCCCACTAAAAGCCCTTGACGTACCATGGTTGTCAGACAATATAGAAGCCCTAACAAACAAGCTATTTAGCGCAGCACATCACGAAAGGAAGAATGCCATAGGTGCGCTGGTAAATAGCTTTATTACCGCTATTGAGATTAAGGGGGTAGACGGCTTTTCTCATCCACTACTTGCGTTTAACGCGGTTATGCCACAGCTGTTTGCCGAAGCGTTAGAGCTTTTCAAACGGTTTGTGTTTAACAAAGTAATACGCCGCCCCGACGTTCAGCTTCTTGAATACAAAGGACAGTTGGTGGTTATGGAGCTGTTCGAAGCATTTGCGTCAGACCCAGACCGCCTGCTCCCTGAGAACACCCAAGAGCGATGGCGCAAAGCCTGTGAAGACGATAACGGCATGCGCGTACTGGCAGATTATATATCTGGCATGACCGACGAATTTGCCTCTCGCTTATACAGCAACATATTTTCCCCTAAACAAGGCGGCATTCAAGATAGTTTGCACATGTAAGCTAGCTTACTTTTTAAAAATTTTTGAAATGAAAAGGCCGCTGCTTCGGTCTTTTTTATTATCTCAGTGTCAATAAATAACAATGCTATTGAAACTTAAACCCATTGTTCACGTAGTTAACACTGTTAGATACTCCCCAAGATAGTGAATATAGATACTCGAGTGGGTAAATCAGCCGTTTTTGTAAGTAAGGTGATGTAATGCCAAAACCATTTAAACCCTCAGTAAAATTGACCGATAACGATGTAACTAATGAAGGCGTTTATATGAATCGTCGTTCATTGCTCAAATCTATGGGCTTTGTAGGCGCGTCTACGTTACTTGCGAAGTCAGCTGGTGCAGCAGGTTGGTTTTGGGAAGACGAAGAAGAGAAAGCTGCCTTTAAAGGTAAGGCGCTTGAGTTTAGTCAGCCTCCCAGGTTTCAAATAGCGGAAACCCGTACGCCTGAAGATAAAGTCACCAGCTACAATAATTTTTATGAATTTGGTACGTCAAAAGATGCACCAGCTAAAAATGCGACTGAATTTCAAACCAACCCGTGGACGTTAAAAATTGACGGCATGGTAAAAAATCCACTTGAACTTGACCATGACGCACTAACAAAACGCTTTCCTTTTGAAGAGCGAATTTACCGCCTGCGCTGTGTTGAAGCGTGGTCAATGGTAGTGCCGTGGATTGGGTTTGAACTCGGCGCGCTATTAAAGCAAGCCGACCCGTTGATGTCAGCTAAATACGTGGCGTTTGAGACCTTATACGACCCAGAGCAAATGCCGGGGCAAAGAAGTCGCTTTACCGGTGGCGGTATTGAATACCCATATGTGGAAGGCTTACGTCTTGATGAAGCCATGCACCCGCTAACACTTATGTCTGTTGGTCTTTATGGTAAAACGCTGCCACCGCAAAACGGCGCGCCAATAAGATTGGTTGTCCCTTGGAAATACGGATTTAAGAGCATTAAGTCTATTGTTCGAATTCGCCTTACCGATAAAAAGCCCCCTACAACCTGGAATCGACTGGCAGCCAACGAATATGGCTTTTATGCCAATGTGAACCCTAACGTGGCACACCCTAGATGGAGTCAGGCCAGCGAGCGTAGGATTACAACAGGGGGGCTTCTTGCGAGAAACCGTATCGACACGCAGATGTTCAATGGTTATAGCGAAGTTGCGCCACTTTATAAAAGTATGGACCTTACGCGTAATTACTAGTTTCGCTGTTGCTAGTAGAGAAATTGCATTGCTTTGCATAGGTGTACATAACCAGCGCAGGTTACATGTACGCCCCGCTCGTTTTTATATTATCAGGTTGTGTTATTAATGCCCTTAAGAAAAAAACCATTTAGATTTACCCCATGGCAACGCCGCGGTTTAAAGGCCATCATCCACGGTTTTGCTTTAGGTTATGTCGCGTGGTTGTTTTTGGCAGGTATCACCGACCAGCTCGGCCCCGACCCCGTGAATACGTTAATCAACGAAACCGGCACATGGGCCATTCATTTTTTACTATTAACACTAACCCTAAGCCCACTTGCCAAATGGCTCCCCAGTCCAGAGCCAATACAATTCAGGCGCATGATTGGTGTTTACGCCTTCGTATATGCCTTTGCCCACTTGTTTACCTACATTTTCTTCGAACTTCAGCTAGATATGGCATTGGTTGCCAGTGAAATAGTGAGTAGACCCTACATTATTGTTGGCATGATTGCGCTCATACTGCTTGTTGCACTTACGGCTACGTCATTTAAACGCCTTCAGCGAAAAATGGGAAGAAAATGGCAAACGCTACATAATAGTATTTATTTGGTTTTGCCCCTTGCACTGCTTCATTTTAGCTGGTCACAAAAAACCTTTTGGCAAGAACCTGTATGGTATTGGCTGGTAGGTTTGCTCTTAATGAGCCCTAGAATTAAGCGATGGTATTCAACTTACCAGAGAAAACAGAAAGGGAGAAAAAGCACGGCGAAAAAAGGAAGAGGTAAAGAGAATATCGTCTAGTGCAAAAGTGATGCTCCCCCCTTCTTAAGACAAAACATAAAGCAGCGCAGCATACCGTCCTGTTTTGCTTAGCGTGACTGCAAGCATAAAAAACCACAGGGGGCTTCTCAACACGCCCGCGACTAGTGTTATAGGGTCGCCAATGATCGGCACCCAGCATAAAAATAAGCTCCACTTGCCCCATCGCGTAAACACACTGCTCGCTCGATTAAATGTAGCCTCGCTAATATTAAGTTTTTGAGTGGCGATATCCTTTCCAAACGCATACCCCAGTAAATAGTTAACCAGCGACCCCAGTACATTTCCTATAGAAGCAACAACGAGCAATATTGCCCCATTTAAGCCACTACCATACAGTGCGCTTAAAACAATCTCTGAACTAAAAGGCAAAATAGTGGCAGCTAAAAATGCCGATAAAAACATGCCTAAATAGCCTAAATGTATTAGTGCACTCAATGTTTTCCCAAGTTTATACAGTAGTTAGTGTTGTGAAAATCATGCGCATTCTACCCTATCGAGTTCAGAAAAGTCTTTGAAAGAAATAAGCGGAATAAAAAACTTATTACTTTTTATAGAGTTACATTTCCTCCCGCAAATTGTGCGAAAAAAGTACAACTAACCACTTGCCAAAACAGCAAATTATCAATACTGTATACACATACACACTGTATAAGTAACCAGCATTAAGAAATTGGGCTTTAACGTTACATTCATTAAGGGTTTTATTATGAGCACATCTTCAGTTTCACGATTAAATGCATTGCGCGCTTCGGTTTCAAATGTTGTTCAGCTTCCTCTACCTATAGAAGGTTTCCCTAGTGAAAAGAACAACACGGGAAAAGGCGCTAACGATAAAGGCTGGAATTACTTGCTTTCAAATACAGTTTCGTTTTCGAAAACGGTTGACCATGCCATACGTATTCAGAAGCCAGAAAAAGAAAAAATGCCGGAGTGGATCAGCAAGCTTATTACGGGTGGACAGTGTAAAACACTGTATGTCGAAAATATTGATCTAGACCTACAGCCTACTGACAGCGAGATGATTAGAAAACTTTGTGAACTTTATTCCGTTAGCTTAGTTAACGTGCGCGTAGATAGCGTAAACGATGTACAGAATGTTGCGTTAGGTCCGTGGTAAGTGTTTTTTTCCTAACCAGCGGTGCTAGCTCTTTTTTGGCAGGTATCGTGCCATGCTTGCGCGTAACAACAACAGCATATATTCAAAAAGTTTGGGCCTAATGGCACATGCAATTATACTGTGGCGTTTTGTACACCGTTATTTATGAGTTGCCCTATGCGCTGTTTTTGTTGCTCTTCAAAACCCTTCCAAGCATGTTGCGAGCCTTTTATAAAAGGCGATAAAACCCCTGTTACTGCCGAGCAACTTATGCGTTCGCGATTTTCTGCCTACGCCACTGCGCAATACTCCTATATTCTCGACACCTATACTAAAGAAAAACAGCAAGGTCTGTCTGTAGATGATTTAGCGCAAAGCGCTCAAGACGCTAAGTGGTTTGCTCTTCAGGTACATGATGCGCAATCTGAAGAAAGCGCAGAGCCAAATACAAGCGCTACTTTACCTTCAGATACCGTTGAATTTACAGCCTTTTATTTTGAAGATAAAAAAATGTATCAGCTGCATGAAACCTCCAACTTTAGAGTTGAAAACGGCGCGTGGCGGTATCATGATGGCACACTGCACGATGACTGCGGAAAAGTTAAATATGGCAGGAACCTTCCCTGTGTATGTGGAAGCAGCAAAAAGTTCAAGCAATGCTGCGCTAATAAAAGCCATTAACTACGTGCAAACGACACGCTTCATGTTTTAACGTATATCAGCCCACTAAGCTCCCTTGGCAGAACAAAGCAACCAACTTTCCCCCTCTCGTTAACGGTTCACTTTTTAGTCAATGGTGCTATTATAAAAAGTGAGCTGCTTTTTTAACCCGTTGATCTAAAAAGTTTGTTCGCCAACACAGTACTGCGAAAGGGTTGCTAGCACCTTTGAATTGCTGAATACCCTCTGCAGTATTTAAAACATGCTAAAACAAGGACAGTTATGAAAAGCGTCGTACGATTTGCGACAACACTTATTGCCACTACTTTGCTTTTTGGATGCGGAGGTAGCGACTCGAGTAATACACTCGATGAACTTAATAAAAATCGAGCAAAATGGGAGAACGCGAATATTGATAGCTACCAGTTCGAGTTTAGGGTTGTATGCTGAAGTAAATGTTGAATTGATCCCCGAATAATTTAACCTTGATACGTTCAAAAAAGCCTAAACACACTGTCGTGTTTAGGCTTTTCTATAGATTAAACCATTGCTAATAAGACGCTTTTTTAGAACATAATCAGTGCTAGCGCACGGTCTTTACTACTGCTCACTCAACCGTCGTCATTAAGGCACTAACACCATCTTGCCTTTTACCTCTCGATTCATAACTTTAGCCATGGCTTTGGTCGCTTGCTCTAATGGCAGCGCTTCATCTACCACCACTTTAACTTTGCCTTGCACATACCAGGTAAGAAGCTCTTGCATATTTTCAGCGAACCCTTTCGGGTCGTGCTGAGTAAACGAACCCCAGAATACGCCCATAACTGAGTAACCTTTAACCAAAGCAAGGTTAACCGGAAATTTAGGTATCTCACCACCGGCAAAACCAACGACAAGTAACCGTCCTTCCCATGCCATGCTTCGGCTACATGCGTGAAAGGTATCGCCACCAACACATTCATAAACGACATCAGCGCCTTTCCCGCCAGTTACTTCTTTCAGCGTTTCTTTTAGGTCTTTTTCTTTGTAGTTAATTAAAACATCAGCCCCGTACTCTTTAGCAAGGGCAAGCTTTTCTTCCGTTGAGCAAACGGCAATAACTTTAGCGCCCATTATCTTGCCTATCTGCACAGCTGCCAAACCAGTACCACCAGCAGCACCGGTTACAACCAGTGTTTCACCAGGTTGCAGCTTCGCGCGCTGTTTCAAAGCGTGATGCGCTGTTGCATGGGCAGTTACAAGGGCTGCCCCTTCATTCACATGAATAGGGTCAGGTAATGGCATAACATGGGTGGCTGGAATAAGTGCTTTTTCTGCATAACCACCTAAGTTAGAAAGCGCAATAACGCGCTGACCTTCTTTTAGATGACTCACACCCTCGCCCACTTCGGTGATTGTACCCGCCACTTCGTTACCCGGAATAAATGGGAAGTCGGGCTGCATCTGATACAAACCCTGCACTAAAAGCCCATCAGGAAAGTTAACCCCTGCCGCTTCTACATTAACAACGACATGGCCCTTTTTTACTACTGGGTCTGCAACATCTTTAAATTGAAGGTCATCAAGTGGACCAAAGGCTTCACATACAATTGCTTTCATACTGTCTCCAGTTTTTTGTTCGACCCGTAAGTTGAGTTAAGCGAATACAGGCCGTTAAATGGGTTATATTTCGTTCATTCGCTATGGTGTATGGTTTTATTGGCAATTTGCGCAAGCGGGCGCACCATTGCACCTAGCTGCATGGCTTTTTCACTTGATGCATTACCCTCGTGTGCGCGCTTTACTACACCTTGTAAAATAGCGGCTAATCGGAAAAAGCTAAAGGCAAGGTAAAACGTCCAATTATCGATAGCGTCAATACCTCTGCGCTGGCAGTAGGTATTTATGTATTCCTGTTCACTGGGAATGCCTAACTGCTTCCTATCTAGCCCTCCTAGACCAGCAGCATGCGCAATATCAGACGGAAGGCGCAGCTGCATACATTGGTATGCTAGATCGGCATACGGATGCCCTAGGGTAGATAACTCCCAATCCAAAACGGCAACAACCTTTGGCTGTTCGTTGTTAGACATATCAAACATCATATTGTCTAAACGAAAATCACCGTGAACTAAAGACACCTGCCCATCGTCTTCAGGTAAATTCGACTCGAGGTACTGAATTAAACTTTCAATTTCTTCGATATGCTCTAATTCAGACGCTCGGTACTGCTTTGTCCAGCGACTTAGCTGACGTTCAAAGTAGCTGCCCGGTTTTCCGTAATCACGTAAACCGGCATTTTCGATATCTACACTGTGAAGCGCGGCCAGCACGCGGTTCATTTCATCGTACATAGCACCGCGAGTAGCACAAGACGCAATTTCAGGTAGCGCACTATTCCAGTAAATGTCACCTTCAACAAAGGCCATTATGTAAAACATACTTCCGATAATGCTGTTATCTTCACACAAATGGTACACTTTAGGCACCGGCACATCAGAGCCTTGCAGAGCGTTAATAACCCGGAATTCCCGGTCTACCGCATGGGCAGATTTTAACAGTTTGCCCGGAGGTTGACGGCGTAATACATATACGCCGTTATCCGTCGTTAACTTAAACGTTGGGTTTGACTGTCCGCCTGCAAACTTATCAGCACTTTCTACGTGGCCAACACTGGGGCATGCCTTAGCAAGGTATGAATTTAGCACCGCCAAATCTATTGCATGGGCGTTTTTAGTATTGTCTTGAGACACACTTACTCCTTAGGCATTTTTTTCAGCAATCAGGTTACGCCCAAGCTGCATCATATGAACCTCGTCAGGGCCGTCAGCCAACTTAATTGTGCGTGCATAGGCATACATAGCAGATAACACGAAATCCTGACTGGTTCCCGCCGCACCGTGCATTTGAATCGCTTGATCAATGACTTTACACGCCATAGTAGGTGCCACTATTTTGATGGCAGCAATGATGTCTCGCGACACTTTGTTCCCATAGCGGTCCATCTTGTCTGCCGCTTTTAGCGTAAGTAACCGCGCTTGCTCAATATCACAATGCATTTGCGCAATGTTTTCTCTTATCGACTGCTGTTTAGCTAACGGCTTACCAAACGCCACGCGTTGTTCAACACGCTCACAGGCCATGTCTAATGCACGCTGGGCGCATCCAATTAAGCGCATACAGTGATGAATTCGACCCGGGCCCAAACGGCCTTGTGCTATTTCAAAGCCTCGCCCTTCACCGAGTAATAAATTTTCAGCCGGTACGCGTACGTCTTCGAACAATACTTCAGCATGACCTACAGGCTCGTCGTAATAGCCCATTGCGGCCATTGGGCGAACAATGGTTACGCCTTTGGTATCCATAGGTACCAGAATTTGTGACTGCTGTTGGTGACGAGGCGCATCGAAGTCTGTCTTACCCATTACCACCATAATTTTGCAGTTTTCGTTCATCGCTCCGCTGGTGTACCACTTACGACCATTGATCACGTATTCATCGCCATCGCGCTTTATCGAAGTTTCAATGTTGGTGGCATCACTCGATGCTACAGCCGGCTCAGTCATTGCGAACGCTGAGCGAATTTCGCCGTTTAACAAAGGCTCTAGCCATTGCTTTTTATGACTGTCGTTGCCGTATTTGGCTAATACTTCCATATTGCCGGTGTCAGGTGCGCTACAGTTAAATATTTCAGCGCTGAATAGCACGCGCCCCATCTCTTCACAAAGGGGCGCGTATTCTGCGTTAGTAAGCCCTGCACCATAGGGTTTGTACTCTTCTGGTAAAAACAAATTCCAAAGACCGGCGTCTTTGGCACGCTGTTTCAGCGTTTGCATCATTTCAGGCGTTTTCCAACGACCTTCGCCGTTGGTCGCTGAGCTATTTTCTACGGCGTGAATATATTCCTTTTCAATTGGATACACTTCGTCTTTCATAAACGCTTTTAGCTTTTCTAAAAGTGCTTGGGTCTTTTCATTATATTCAAAGTTCATAATTGCCCCATTTAGCTGTAGGTAATGGCGTGCAACCTGTCAGTCACATCCAGGTGAGGTACGCTGTTGAAGTTATTTAAATGAACACCTCGCGCATTAGCGAAGCATTGCGAAAAACTGGCGTTTCGTATCTGCAAGTTCATATTCACAACCGTGGCTGAATCGTAGCCAAGTATATGTTTAAGCATCATGGCAATAGCGCCCCCAGAACTAACCACTAATACCCGTTTAGCGTCGGTACTTTTAAGGTGAGTGAGCATTGAATGCACTCTATCTTCAAACTGTCCCCAAGTTTCATCGAGCAGATCGTGGGCAAGTTCGTCTTGCGACCACGCAATCATGGCTTTTTTGAGCAGCCGGTAATATTCGGATGGCGACGCCCCTTCCGGCACTTTCGCTTCGGGGTAACGGGTTAAGTACGCTTTGGCTACGGCTTGAAAGTTAAATTCATTTAGCGCACTGTTTACCGATGCTTCGGGTAATGTGTATCGGTTTGACGCTAGGCCAGCGGCTATGCCGTCTTTGGTCTCGTGATGGCGCACCATATCGCCAGTGAAGACTTCATCGAAATGAATATCGCGGTGTTTGAAATAATCCCCAAGCCAAATGGCTTGCTGCCCACCTAAGTCGCTAAGTTTGTCATAGTTAGCTTTACCAAATGATGCTTGACCATGGCGCACTAAATAGATGTCTGTCATACCACTGCCTGATGTTATTAATATGTTAACTTGCTTTCACCATACTAAGGAAAACAGCAATATAAGTTTAATTGATATTTTGAATGAGTATGCATCAGGTGAAACTATTCGCTGAAGCGAGTTGAGTATTTTTGATACGTTCAAAACAAAATTTGACATGATGAGATCAAGTACGTGCAATTTTAGTGCTTAAGATTGTATATTAATGCAGCATTAGTCATGTCGTATGGATGTAGACAAAGGAAAAGTGTAAGGGATTGCGCGTAATTGGACGCGACCTCGTCGTGATAAGTTTTGCTGGAAGCGCACGGCTTCCCCATTCAAAAGAAACAAAATGAAATCGCCTACACCTGCTCTGCCTACGTTAAATAAAATCACATTTTACCTATTGGGTGCGCCTTTACTCGTGGCTATACCTATTCTGGCTTATGCAGAAGTTGATGATGTTTCTCAACCCACTACGAGCACGCTTGAGCACATTGTTGTTCATGCCCAGAAAACACCGCAGAATTTGCAGGATGTGCCAGTGGCAGTTACTGCGTTATCTGGCAAGGATTTAGTCGAAACCGTAAGCAGAGATGTGTTTGACCTTCAAAATTACGTGCCTGCTTTCGGCGCGTTTCAAAACCAAAGTGTAACTAACTCAGGCTTTTCTATACGAGGTATCGGTACTTCTTCACAAAACTTTGGTTTCGAGTCTTCTGTTGGACTCTATGTTGATGGCGTTTATCGCTCTCGGCAGAATGCTCTTATCAATGATGTAGTCGATATTGAATCGATAGAAGTTTTACGCGGCCCGCAGGGCACCTTGTTTGGCAAAAATACTGCGGCGGGGGCCATGACACTTACCACTACTCCCCCTTCCCATAACGATCGCGACGGTTTTGCTGAAGCCATTGTCGGGTACGATGCGCTTGTGCGCTTAAGCGCCGGCTCGTCCTTTTCACTTGTTGAAGATATTCTGGCGCTTCGCCTATCCGGCTTCACGTCGCACAGCGACGGCTTTATTACAGACGAAGAAAGTGGAAAAACGCTTAACAACCGAAATCGCTCTGCTATCAAAGCGCAGTTGCTGTATACACCTAGTGACAGCGTAAGCGTAAAGGTAATTGCCGACTATGGCGAGTTAGACGAACGCTGCTGCGGCGCTCTTACCTACCAAAACAATATACAAGCAAACCAAGTAGAGGGTAAGTTCGGTACTGATGCGTTACTTTTACAGCCCCCCTTCGACGCCACGGTATACGGGCGCGAAGACTTTTACCGTTTCAATACGTCGTTGTCTCAAACGCCCATATCTCAAATGGAAGATAAAGGTCTATCGGTTCAAGTTGATTTCGATATTAATAAGGCGTGGCATTTAGTAAGTATAAGTGCCTATCGGGCATTTGACAGCCTAGACTCGGTAGATACTGACTTTTCTAACGCGGATTTACTTAATGCGACCAACGATGCGCAGCAGCAGTCGTTCTCTCAGGAGCTAAGGCTTCACTATCGCAGTGGTATACTTGAAGGACTCATTGGTGCCTACTATTACAGTCAAAATTTAGACCTTACTTTTGATACAACAACTCAGGCCGATTTCAGCGTGTTTTTTAATGCGGTCGCAGGTGACTTACTCCCAATAGCAAGCGCTATAGATGAACTCAATGCGCTAACCTCTGGGCTTATTGCCCCTTCTGCTTCTCCAGCGCCACCCAACACCGCTTTTATACATAATGCAGATCAAGAGCAAGACAGTTTTGCAGTGTTTACTCAATTCGATTGGCGGTTTAGCGATATGCTAACCCTGACCTCGGGGTTACGATTTACGCAAGAAAAGAAAACAATTAAAGGCCAATTTGATGAACAAGGGCCAGGGATTGATGGCCTGGAACAAGATCCTACAAAGTGGCCGAATATCAACAGCGCTCTCCTTGGCTTGCAAGAAATTGGGGCCGCATTGGCGCAAGGGGACTTTCCTTCACAAAGTTCGCTTAACGCCATAGCCCCCTTCCAACGAGCGGGCTGGGGTTACTTCTTTTTAGGCTCAGCTGCCGTAATGCCCCGCCCAGATTTGAATGAAAGCATAGAAGATGACCAGCTCACAGGTACAGTAAAGCTAGCTTACCACCCTCAAGACAACACCTTAGCGTATGCAAGCTTCGCCACTGGCTATAAAGCGGGAGGGACTAACACAGATAGAATTCTTCCGGGCCTAAGCCCGCTATTTAATGCAGAAAAATCTCGAAGCACTGAAGTCGGTATAAAACACGACTTTGAGGACGTCGGCCTTAGGGTAAATGCGGCGGCGCACTACACAAAAATTCAAGATTTTCAGGCAACCACGTTTACTGGCACTGGGTTTAACTTGCAAAACGCGGGAGATATCGCGGTTAAAGGTATTGAGCTAGAAGCAACGTGGCTAATCACATCAAACACTGAATTACACGCTAACGCATCGCGCACGCTTGCTAATTTTGACGAGTTTAAACAAGGCACGTGTTGGGTGGCTTACACCTGGCACACCGGCATCGACGACCCGGGCCGGGTTAATCCTGGCGATCCGTTTTGTGCAAGAGACGGCGATCGCGTGGGGTTCGAGCCGCAAAATTCTCTATCACTGATGCTTAACCACCATTTTGCGCTTGGTAATTACCCGCTTACCGCCAGTATTGACTATCAATACACAGGTGATGTTTTTCTTGATGATGCCAACGACCCTTACAAATACTCAGGCGCATTTTCGCTGTTTAATGCAAGATTACGCGTAAAGATTACTCAATGGGACAGTGAAATCATAGCGTGGTCGCGCAACCTATTCGATGAACAGTACGTTGCGCGAAGCGGTTTCGACGTGCCGGTACAAACCGGCAAAATCATGGCCTATCCCGGCGCACCAAGAAGCTTTGGCGTGACTTTCAGAAAGACGTTTTAACGCTTTAAATTCGTAGGTTTCGTGTGAAAAACAGCGTGGCACTGTGCTATCACAGACAAGGCAATGTGCTCAGGCAGTTCGCCACCAATATCGAAGCCCGCGGGACTGGCGAAGTACTGGCTAAAGTCGGTGTCTTGAATGCCCGCTAAATCCATAATTTCTTGCTTGCGATGAAGGGGCCCTAACATGGCCGTATAGGTTAACGCGCGTTTACTCAGTACTTGCAAGGCTTTAGCGTCTATTTCACGGTGGTGCGACATCAGCACGGCAGCTTGAATGTTATGCTCGCTTAAGTGTAAGCGCAAACCTTCAACAGATGGGTCTTCTATTAAATAATTAACCTCGGGGAAATGCTCAATTCTGGCTTGGGCGGGCCTTGGGTCCCAAAGGCTTACCAAATACCCTTGAAGGCTGGCAAGGCGCGTCATAAAGGTAGCGTCATAGCCCCCACCAATAACAAGCAGGTGAATAGGCGGAAGCATTAGTACCGATAAAGTACGCATTCCCTTGATGGTTTCAAGCGATGCCTTCCTTGGTTTAGCATTCGAATACTCTACTGCCTCGCACACGCCTCGCGTGCCGTCTACCGAACAGGCCCACTCGCACGCATTGCCATTTGTTAGCGTTTTACTGACCGCATCAAGAGAAAGGTACTGATTGCCTTGGTTAACCGGTACAAGCGATAGGTGCACCACGCCACCACAACCTACGCCCAATTTAAAGGCGATATCTTCTTCATCTTCATCATCGTAAACCGCCGTGCGACTCACACCATCAGTCATTACCCGCTGCGCTTTTTTAACAATGTCACTTTCTAAACATCCACCACTTAAAATACCAAGTTGATGGCCCGCATCGCTGAAAAGCATCATGGCGCCCGCTTTTCGATAGCAAGACCCCTCAGTCTTAAAAATGAAACCAAGCACCCACTTGTGCTTATCTTTTAGCGGTAGCCACTGCGACAGCAGATGATTAACGTGATTGCTCATAATTACCCTAGCGCTTGTTTAAACTGCTTATTACTGCGATGCTGCTTCTTTGATAAATGACGCAAGTGTGGCTGGCTCTTGTGCCCCCGCTACGCCCTGATTGCCAATCACAAAGGTAGGAACACTTTGAATTCCTCGCTGCATCCACAGTGTTTCTTCTTCACGCACAACAGACGCGTATTTACCGCTTTCTAGCACTTCGCTGGCCTGTGACTTATCAAGCCCTGCCCCTGCGGCAAGCTCTACTAGCACGGCATTATCATTTATGTCTTTGCCATCGGTAAAATAAGCGCTAAACAAACTTAGCTTCATCTGTTCTTCAAGCCCCTTCTCGGCTGCAAAGTGAATAAGTTGATGGGCTTTAAAGGTATTTTGCATGCGAGAGTCGTCGTCGAAATTAAACGCAAAGCCCACGTCTTTGCCTGCTTCTACAAGACGTGCTCTATTCTGCGCGCTTTGTTCTGCACCAATGCCATATTTCTCCATTATATGCTCACGTAAGTTCTGTCCTTCTTCAGGCATGTTTGGGTTTAGCTCGAAGGGGTGAAACTTAATGTCGACTTCAATATCGTCAAGCGTTTTAATGGCTTCTTGTAAACGCTGGTACCCTACGATACACCACGGACAAACCACATCGGACACCATATTTACGGTCACTTTCTGCATATTTGCTCTCTTTTATTGAAATCGTTATTACTTAGTTAAGGTTAGTAACTAGATAAGGCTAGTAACTAGATAAGGTTGGTAACAAAATGAGGTTACTAAAAGAAACTTCAACCCCAAGGGATGCTTTATTTAGAGCTGCCGTAGAAAAATAAATTATCGTTTTAATCGCTCTAGCGCATGCTGTGCCCACAGTTGATATCCCTCTGCAGACGGGTGAAAGCCGTCTTCTGCCATTAGCCCACTTTGCTGAACACCTTGAACCGAACCCGTTACCTTAAGCGCTGGTACATAAAGCACTTCAGTGTTAGCCCAATTTACAACACACTGCTCAAGCACTTGATTTAGCAGAAGCGCCCTTAACCCAAGTAGCGCCCGCAAAGGCTGGGGTAGTGCGGGAAAACTGTGGATTGGTGGCAGCGCGGTAAACACTATTCGTTGGCAGTCGAATTTTTGGGTTAAGAGCTTATGCACAATTTCTATATTTTTTCGCCAGCGGGCTATCGAAACAAACTTAGTGACATCGTTTACACCAATAGAAACCAATGCTGATGTGAAGCTTTCAGCAGGTAGTCCATGTAGAAGCGCTATCACATCTTCACTTTTATAACCCGTTTTGGCATGTAGCGATACGTGGGTGGGGCTATGCTTAGACAAGCCAGCATACAGCAGCCCTGATAGCGCACGGTGCTGTGTATCAGCCCCAACGCCCGCGGCCGCTGAGTCGCCCACAACTAAAACACGATTTGATGTTGCCTTAATGTTTTTAAAAGCGGCAAATACCCGCTCCCCCCTAGGCTCAGGCAGCACTTGCGTTTTTTTGCGAACCCAAAGCCCCTGTACCAGAATTAAGGGCATAAGCAAAACTGTAACTATATTTAACGCAAAAACCTTGAAGTAGATCAAAACAAGCCCCTGCCTTATTCATTATGCTAAATCTATATTGGTGAATAACCACCAAGATGGTTCAACATAAGTGTAGATAAAAAATGAACACCATTGCTATAAAACAACTTCGCGATAATTCCACTATAACCAAATATGCGCAACATGCACCTCGTTATACCTCGTACCCTACTGCACTTAAGTTCGAATCGCTAAAAGAAGATTTATCCCCTCACGCGCTAACCGTGTCTAAAGCGAAAGCCGTGAGTTTGTATGTGCACATTCCTTTTTGTAAAACGCTTTGCTATTACTGCGGCTGCAACAAACTTGTGACTCGGCACAACGAAAAGGCAGACGACTATTTAGACTACTTAGAAAAAGAGATAGTTTCTAAGCGTTATTTAGCAGACGATAAGCCTGTAGTTTCGCTGCATTTAGGCGGTGGGTCGCCCAGTTTTTTAAATAAAGTTCAGCACACTTTTTTAATGTACCTTTTGAAAAAACATTTCACGTTTGAAGTAGGCGCTGAATTATCTATCGAATTAGACCCAAGAAACGTTGATAAAACCTATTTACAAAATCTGAGGGGCTTGGGCTATACCCGTATCAGCTTTGGCCTTCAAGACACTGACTACAACGTGCAAAAAACAATAAACCGTGTTCAAAGTACTTCGCATATCGCAGATTTAGTGTCCGAAGCCCGTACTTTAGGTTTCGAATCGGTGAATTTGGATTTAATTTACGGCCTGCCTAACCAATCAGAAGAGACTTTTGCATCTACCATAGCTGCAACTAAAGCCATGATGCCAGACCGTATCTCGCTCTTTAGCTACGCTCATCTGCCAGAGCGCTTTGCCGCACAGCGAAAGTTTGCGCCAGGAACTCTTCCTAGTAGCGAAGAGAAAGCAGCCTTGTACAACCTTGCTGTAAATGGCTTTAAAAGAGTGGGGTATGAAATGATTGGGCTGGATCATTTTGCGTTACGCAGCGATTCACTCGCCATCGCTAAGCATAAAGGTAAGCTTCACCGAAACTTCCAAGGCTATACTTTGCGCGGAGATACCGACCTAATTGGCGTCGGCGTGTCTGCTATTAGCACAATAGGTAACGCTTTTACTCAAAACGCCAAAGATTTGAAAGAGTACTATAAACGTATAGACAGACAATTACCCTCAGCCAAAGTTGGGCTTTCGTTAACACCAGACGACCTCGTTCGTCGTGATGTAATATCAAGCTTGATGTGCAACCTGTCTGTAGATAAACAGAGTATTTCCAGCAAGCATCATATTATTTTTGACGAGTACTTTTCAGAAGCATTAAGTAATTTAGAGCGTCTTGCAGACGATGGAATCATTGAAATTTCGGCGCACCACATACGGGTACCAGAACATGCTCGGATATTTATTAGAGCGGTATGTGCCCGTTTTGATGCCTACCTAAATGCGACTGAAACGCTTAGTAATTACTCTAAGGCAATTTAAAACGGGCAATAACTTTATCGCCAACATTTAAGTTAAGGCGCGATAAAGAAATATGACTAATACTTGCGTAAAGTGCTTGGCTGTCATTCTCTAAAATAAGCTTCAAAAGCACTTTACCGCCCCATGTAACTTGCTGATGCGACTTTTTGTTTTGGCTAGAAGTGAGCCGTACAGGCTCAATACTTGTTATCGTGCAAGGTAGCGCATTTAAAATGCTAACCGTGCTCGCGCTGTTAAAACCTCCCACATTAATATCTACGCTCACATCGCAGGCTTTTACCGCAAAACGTACTGGCGCAGGCCCGTTATCCTGCTCTGGGTTACTCACCTCTGTAATGCTGTGTGCCCTGTAAGCGCTCTTAATATTTTCCGTGTATGATATTGCTTCTTCTGTAACAAATACCTCATGACCTGCAACCATAACTCGGGCTATGCCGTGCATATTTTCAACTTGCGTAACGCTTTCAGAACACTTCTGCCCCTCTAATACGGCTGAAGGTATTGCAACCCCTTCTTTTTCGAATACTTGAGAAAGCACATCTGTTGTCGCACCGCAGAGCGATACCTTACCTTGCTCTACATAAACCAGTTCATCACTAAAGAGTGCTAAATCATCTAAATCATGAGAGATAACAAAGCAAGTAAGCTGGCCAGACACACACAGAGTATTTAAGAACTGATAAATTTTGCGCCGGGTAAAAATATCGATTGCGCTTAGTGACTCATCTAGCAATAAAACGGAAGGGCCATTCACCAAAGCCCGCGCTATCGCCACACGCTGTGCCTCCCCCCCTGATAGTGAATCAATAGGCTTTTCTAAAAGGTGCTCGCAGTAACACCCTTTTACACACGCCTCTACTGATAAGGCGTTGGGGCTAGCATGACGCTGCGCCAAGGCTAAATTACCCCGCACGTTAGTATGCGGAAACAACATGGGCTGCTGAAACACGATACCTATCTTTTCAAAAGACCATGATTTAGCCACCTTGGCGCGTTTTTCTACGCCGGCTAAGGCCCGAAAAAGGCTACTTTTACCCGCCCCGGAAGGGCCGGTAACGCCAATGAAACGGCTTGCGGGCTGAAGCGTTATTTGGGCATCAATTCTGTTAGGCAAGAAAGCGTGAATTTCCATATCAACCCTCGCCCTTGTTTGGGGCGGAACGAGGTATTTGTGACCTGCTGCCGAAATGGCTCGCAATGCCATTAAAACGGTAAAGGGCAGCTAGCAGCACAAACGAGAATACCAAGAGTGCTATGGCAAGATTATGCGCTTTTTCGTACTCCAACGCTTCGACTTGCTCGTAAAGGGCTATGGAGAGCACTTGAGTTTCGCCAGGAATATTCCCGCCTATCATCAGCACCACGCCAAACTCACCGATGGTGTGGGCAAAGCTTAACCCCAAGGCAACGATAATGGGCGCTTTGCTTAAGGGTAATACAATTCTCACAAATGCTTCGTTTGCTGAAAAGCCCAACGTTTTAGCCACATCTAAATAACGAGCGTCTAATTGAGAAAAGCCACCATAAAGGGGCTGAAGCGCAAACGGTAAAGAATAGAGAACCGAACCTAACACCAAACCTTCAAAGCTAAAGGCCAAATTACTTCCCGTTAAGGTATGCCACCCCTGACCCAAAGCACTTTGCGGTGAGAATGCAATGAGTAAGTAAAACCCCAGTACCGTAGGTGGAAGCACTAACGGCAGCGCCAACACCGACATAACAAACGGCTTGGCTTTACTATGCCAGTTCGCTAAAAACCATGCCAAAGGTAAGGTAACAAGCAACAGCAGGCCACTGGTGATTAACGCCAGCTTAAGCGTAAGCCAAATGGCGTCAAAGGCATATACTCCAAAGAATTCGCTAAGCGCGTTCATCCATGCGCACCGTAAAGTTCAAAGCGAGTACGCCCACGGGCATCTAAACTGCCGGCTTTACCAGTTAGGCTGCCTATTTCAGAAGCAGCCTTTACCGGTGTGTTAGCGTTATTTTTTATTTGCCTTTCTGCATGGGGTTGTATGTCGAGCAACGCAGGCTGGTAACCCCACTCGGCTAACCCGTGCTGTACCCCTTGCGACATCAAATACTGCACGAACAAACTCGGCGATGATACGCCTTCGGCCTTCGTCATATCAAACCGAGTTAGCTCACTTGTTTTGGCTTGATTTGGGGTTCGGGTTTCAGTTTGCGCATCAAACACGTTAGGCGAAAGCGTTGCTGCCGTTTTAGCATTAATTACAAGTGACTGAACAATAGGTTGGTATAAGTTTTCTGGTACAGGAATAATAACCGTTGTAGCGCCCTTGCCGTCAGCGAAGCTTTTATCCGAGGTTGGCGAACTCATATTCGGTAAATCAAGCGCCAGCGAATATGCCACGAACGCTCCTCTAACGCTGCCGGTGGAATAGAACTGCAGGGTTTGCAGTACATTTTTACCCATCACTCTGTGTGGTAAAACGTGCTGCCATAGCAATAAGTTTTGTAGGGTTTGTTGCGCGGCTTCGCCGTAAGGCGCCAGTTTAGGGTTGGCAATGGCAATTTTGCTACCTGGGGTCTCAGTTAACTGTATAAGCTGTTGACTAAGCTGTTTTGAAAGTTGTGCGTTTATCTTACCCTCTAACGGCTTACCTTGCCCGCCAGCCTGCGCTTTTTGCTCTCCGCCCTGCTGATTTTCAGCCGTGCGCCGAGCTTCTCTGGCAACGCTTTCGTAGCCATTAGCGTTAGCGTTAGCGCTAGCGCTAGCTGGCAGCTTACCGGTATATACAAACGCCAGCTTGCCTTTGGCATAATCTACCACATTACTTTCATGTACTAGATTGTTGTTAACCAGTGCCTGTGGCCTGGCACGGTCTGCCGACAAAAACACATCGAACGCGGCTCCATGCTGAATTTGAGCGTACAGCGTTCCGCTAGAAGACACGGTTACCGCGACGTCTATGCCCGTAAGCTGCGTAAACTGCTGGGCAATGCTTTTTAAAGGTTTAGCGAAGTTTGCCGCTACGGCAACGTTAATTTTATCGTGCCGTTTAACCGATAATGAAGGGTTTTGCTTATCGGCACTAGTGAAGAGTTTCGCACTTTTTGTGTAGCTGTCCGTTTCTGTAGCGCTAGTAACGGCGCTAGCGCTTGTTAAAACTACCACGTTTATGAAAACAGACACGCTTATAAATCGCATAGAGCAAGCGCGGAATATACTGCTCACGACACTAAAAACGAAAGGATAGCGCCTTGTTAATAAGCGCTTAAAACCTACAACCGCCATTATTTTTTAAGCATCCACTTAAGCGCAGATTTATCGTCAGACGCTTTTGCAGCAACCCACTCAGAGTTATCGCCTTTAAACTCTTTTTTCCAAAGCGGGACAGACTGCTTAAGCATATCCATTAAAAAGCTGGCGGCATCAAACGCCGCTTGGCGATGTTGGGCAGCAGCACCTACCCATACAATTTGCTCGTTATTATAAATGCGCCCCACTCTGTGTAGCGCGCCAGCACTGTTTAGTGAAAAACGTACTACCGCTTGTTCAACCAGCTTCATCAGCGCTTTTTCTGTCATGCCTGGGTAGTGCTCTAGCTCAATGCCGTCTATATCGCCTGCGTTATTGAAATCTCGCACTAGCCCAGTAAAGGTAACAATAGCGCCTGTATTGCCGCTTGCTCTTTCGTCTGCCGACTGTTTTAGACGAGCATACAATTCGCCATGATCGAAATCTGCATCTTGAACAAGTGCGAACATAACTACCCCCCAGTTACAGGTGGAAATAGCGCCAGTTCGTCACCATCGCTTAGTACGGTATCGGTATCGCAAAGCTCTTGATTACGGGCAGTCAGCACTCTGCCTTCTAAGGCTAAGGTCCACTTGTCGCTGCGAGTTTTAAGCTGCGATATCACGGCTTCAATGGTGCTACTATCACTTAGGTTAAGCGCAATGTTATCTTCACCCGTGATCTCTCGGGTTTGCGCAAATGTTTTAACCGTTATCTGCATGGTTCGCCTTTTGGTATATTCCGTTAACGTCATTGTACACGTCTACGTGCAAGCGCTAGCTTTGTTCCAACGTTTTTACTGGGTAACTAAGCCTGTTGCCGATCAGATTGCCAGTGGCCGGTTTTACCGCCTTTTTTCTCTAGCACCCGGACCCCTTCCATGTGCATGCCCGGGTCGATGGCTTTGCACATATCAAACAAGGTTAACAGCGCCACATTTACGCCCGTGAGCGCTTCCATTTCAACACCCGTTTTACCACTTAGCTTGCAATAGCAAGTGGCTTTAATACGGTTTTTATCAGCTTGAATGTCAAAGTTAATATCCACTTTCGATAGCGCTAACGGATGACAAAGTGGAATAAGATCGGCGCAGCGTTTCGCCCCTTGAATACCCGCTACTCGAGCAACAGCGAATACATCACCTTTTGCGATTTTTGCTTCAGAGATTTGGCGAATAACGTCTTCGCTTACGTATAAAAAACCTTCTGCTGTAGCTTCTCGCTTGGTAACGTCTTTGTCGCTAACATCTACCATGTTGGCTTCGCCACCAGCGTTTAAATGACTAAAGGTACTCATGCTTCCACCAAGTGCTTTACAAAGTTACACGGCCTAAAGTCGGCATCTAGCTGGCTAGCAATGATTTTTTCCCACGCCGTGCGACACGCGCCGGTTGAGCCTGGCAAGCAGAAAACAACGGTATTGTTTGCAAAGCCAGCTACCGCACGAGACTGAATCGTAGACGTACCAATTTCTTCATAGCTAATTTGGCGGAATAGCTCACCAAAGCCGTCGACTTCTTTGTCGAATAATACGCTAATGGCTTCTGGCGTTGAGTCGCGATGCGTAAAGCCTGTACCACCGGTAATTAATACCGCGTGAATATTCTTGTCGGCAATCCACTTCGACACCACGGCGCGCTGCTGATAAATATCGTCCTTTACTAAGTCGCGGTCGTAAAGGTTATGGCCAACCGAGGTAAGCGCCTCTTTCAGGTAATCGCCTGACTTGTCGTTTTCGAGGGTGCGCGTATCTGAAATAGTAAGAACGGCAATGTTAAGGGGTTGGCTGACAGCTGACATATGAAATCCTAATTTGATATGCGACATTTTGGCGGTTTTTGATAAAGTACCAGCCAAAATACTATTTGGTAATCACTTTATAAGGGTGCATGCCATGAATTCAACAACTAAGTTGGCATAAACTATGTCTAAAAGCCTAACTAATCAGCAGGCTATGCGCTATAACCGCCATATTGTGCTTCCCAAAATAGACCTAGACGGTCAAGAAGCGTTACTAAACGCCAATATCTGTATCATTGGTATTGGCGGGCTTGGCACCGCGGCCGCCACTAGCCTTTGCGCAAGCGGCGTGGGCTCGCTTACGCTTATCGACCACGACACGGTTGAGGCCACCAACCTTCCAAGGCAAACCTTGTTCAGCGAACAAGATGTCGGGGTAAATAAAGTAGAAGCTGCAAAAGCACGACTTCACGCAATAAATAGCGACTGTGACATTACCGCAATAGCAGAACCGTTTTCAGCGCCTAACGCAGCTGAGCTATCCCCAACGTCAAAACAGGCTATAGAAGGTGCCGACGTGGTATTAGATTGCACCGACAATACCGACTCGCGAGATTTAATAAACGTATTGTGTTTTGAATTAAATACTCCGCTTGTATCGGGCGCAGCCATTCGCTTTGAAGGCCAGCTTTTCGTAGCTATACCCGGTGAAAGCCGTTGCTATGCATGCTTACGAACGCTATTTGCATCGCCCGATTTAAGCTGTGTTGAAGCAGGTATATTCTCGCCTGTAGTAAACATTGTTGGTACTTACCAAGCCATGTTAGTTATGCAAGTATTGATGGATTTCGATAATATTCCTAAAAACACGTTAATGACGTTTGATGCTTTGTCGCACGAGTGGCGAAACTGGAAGCTACCTAAAGGCGTGGACTGCGAGCTTTGTGCTTGCTAACTATACGCACTTCCGCAGCATTAATGATAAAAGCTGTGTTTAAAAGCAGCATCTTTAAACAAAGAATAAGACAGAAAATAGGTTGATTTAAATGACAACCCAAGTAGTAAAAAAACACATGGTAGTGGCGCAAAACGCGTCTGGCCGTAACATGAACGTGCCAATTTATCGTATGAAGGGCGCGCGCCCTGGCCCCACCGTGTACATCCAAAGTTCTATTCACGGCGCTGAAGTGCAAGGTAACGTGGTTATTTACCATCTTATTCAGCGCTTAAAAGACATGGATATTTGCGGTGAAATTATTCTAGTACCCAACTGTAATCCCATTGGTACTAACATTAAAGCCGGTGAGTACACGTTAGGCCGCTTTGACCCTGTAAACGGTACAAACTGGAACCGGGGTTACTTCTTCGACAAAGGTGCAGTAGAACATTTCGCCAAAACCGTCACACGCGAAGAGTCGATAGATGGTATTAAGCAGCGTTTTCGCGCGCACTTGTCGAACGCTATCGACAACAAATTGGCCGAGCCGTGGGGTTTGGGCCTAGCGCAGCAGCTAAACCTTAAGCTTCAGCAAATGGCGGTAAACGCCGATTTAGTGTTAGACCTTCACAACGGGCCGGTATCTACTCGTCACGTTTATATTCCCGAATATGCCAAAGACAGCGCCAAGCTGTTTAACATCCCCCATTGTATTTTTATACCTAACGTATTTGCAGGTGCACTAGACGAAGCCACCTTCTGCCCATGGTGGACACTTCAAGAAAGTATAAAAACTAATTTAGCGCGTGAGGTAAGCTTTAACGTTGAAGCCTTTACCCTTGAAATGGGTAGCCAAGAGGTTATCGACTTTAACGAGGGTAATATAGATGCCACCAGTATTCTTAGCTACCTAAACGCCAAAGGTGTATTACACAAATGTGATATTAAACCCAAAGAGATGCAGCGTTTAAGCGTGTATTTAAAAGACTATAAAACCCTGTTCACCAACTGGGGTGGCATGGTGGAATACATGGCAAAACCCGGCCAAAGCGTTAAAAAAGGCGAACCGCTGGCGCAAATTTTAAATATAGATGACCTAGACAATGATAACGGCAGCAGGACGCTAGAAGCGCCTTGCGATTTGATCCCTATTCTGCACTTCCCGTCGGCTTCAGTATTGAGCGGAACGCAGCTTTACAAGGTGTTTACTAATTATAAGGAGTTGTAGGTTTTTATAGGCAAGTTGATGGAGTAAAACGTTAATTACAACATGGTTGATTAGAGTACGTAGAAACGTCTCGCGCAAGTTACTGGTTTATTTTTCGAATTCTGTCATGCCGTTCAATTTATTGTATTGAACGGCGGCGTTGTGCCTATCGATTGAACTCAAGGCGTAAAGCAGACATCTCATTTTCTTTCCTATGAACACGCCGAATATAGTTTTTAGGGGAAAGCGGGTGTTACTATGAAGTATAAGTAATAAGCTGTTAGCTGCCATTGCGCCGTAATGCACAACATCCTGTACATGTGCTCATTTCCGATCTAAACTTGTTCCATATAATGTACAAGTGAGTTGCAAAATGAGGATAGTCTCTTTTACCGAAGCAAGAAATGGTCTAAAGGCCGTTTTGGACAATGTAATCAACGATGCAGATACAACAGTAATCACTCGTCGTGACTCTGAAGATGCTGTTGTTATGTCATTAGATTACTACAACAGCCTTATGGAAACCGTTCATCTACTTCGTTCTCCAGCGAACGCTGAACACTTAAATCGTTCAATAGCACAGTTTAAAGCGGCAAAAACGGCCCAGCGAGAACTTATTGATGAGTAACAGGTTGTTATCATGGACTGATGAAGCTTGGAACAGCTACGTTTATTGGCAGACTCAAGACAAGAAAACCTTGAAACGTATCAATAAGTTAATTTCCGATGTTAAGCGCTCTTTATTTGATGGAATAGGAAAGCCGGAACCTCTCAAAGAAAATCTTTCAGGTTTCTGGTCCCGCAGAATAGATGACACCAACCGTTTGGTATATACCGTGGACGATACCGCAATTACAGTTATCTCGTGTCGTTACCATTACTAATAGGTGGCGGCTGAGAATCAATTAAAGTCGCTCGCGGTAATTGAGAGAGGGTAGCTCAGTAACCCAAACAGGCTCATTTAGTATCACTCAATGATTACCACACAAGGTTTCACTTACTCAACGTAAATTTACAAGGTAACTAGCCACACCCTACTCCACCTAAACTAACTCGATACCCAAACTCATCACGCTGGTTAAACACATCAAAGCCGTCATCAGAATCTTTAAGCTCTACATCCCCTACCCAGTTTGCTTTTTCGATAAATTTTAGTTCATAACGGTATAAAGGAAGTGGGCATTTTAAGTAAAAATAATGGTAGGCCGTACCCATGGCACCTGGGTCTGCGGTAAACACGTAAATTGTGTTATTTTCTATTTCAAATTCTTTATGAAAGTAGTCTCGGTTAGTTCCTAGTGTTGCATCAATCAGTACACCTATTAGTCCTATCGCAATCTGAATGAGCGCCACTATTGCTAAAACACTGCTCAAAGCAATAGATAACCATTTACTTTTAACAAGAAGCCTAAATGTACCGTGCTGCGTAAAAAGCAGGTACACACCTGCGCAAAGCGCTATGAGTTTAACTAAGGCTAACGCGTCGCCGACCTGTGACATGAACTTGGGGGAATGGTAGTTTAAGCCCCACAGCACACCGCCATGCAGACTTTCTACTAATGGAACAGTTACTAGAAGTAGCACAGCGAGTAAGGGAGTGATCAAGGCCGCAAAGGTTCTTTGCGGCACTTGCTTGTTACTCGGGCTATGGTTTTGCTCTAATTGCGTTGTCCCTAACATTAATTATCAGCTTTTCTAAATCGGCGAACCTGGCGGCAGCGGTTCTACTTCAAAGGTACTTGGCCATGTTTTGCTGGCCCAATAAGTATCAAACTGCTGTTTCAGTATTTCATACTGATTGTCGTCAGCCTTATCGTCTAGCCATTCGCTAAATTCAAGTAAAGCAAGTTCAGCTTCCATTCTTACTTCGGGCGCCAACTTATCGCTAGTTACCGCTTTCATCACTGCATTTAACGCTACTAGCTGTAAGCGTTTTGCTAATGGGCTTTGCGACTTATTTTTATACCAGTGTACGCTAAGTATCTGCTTCACAAGCATGGAAACACCTACTTTTTTGCGTCGGTCTTTAGTGCTTCTTGTTTGCCACTCTAAACGGTTTAAGCGTTCTGGGTGTAATAACAACTCAAAAGCAAAGTTGGATGCCGAAGCAGCGGCAGAAACAGGGTCCAACATTAAGCCCATTTTGCCCTTAAAATGCTCGCGAGTAATGTCGTCACCGTAGGCTGTAGGTGGAATAAGCGTGAGTACCGATTCAGGTATAGTGAGATAGTCTGCGGTAGTAGCGGTCAGTAACTGTTGCATTGCACGTTGCTGCACCGCGGGTGCTACAAACTGCTGGCCCTGCGCCTGGGTATAGTCGCCTTTGCGCTCGTACTCATAAACTAAACCGCCTACTTGCTTTGCTACGGCTTCTAACTGGTAACGGTGAAGTAAGTAAATAGGCACTAAAGCATTTTCAAGGGACGACAAACTGCTGCTTGGGCTTAAGGTGTCCAAACCTAAGTTGGCTAATGCCTGTTCGCGCACTTGTGAAATTTCATCGAAAGCATCTAGTGGGTTGCTGCCATTTTCCCACATATGGCCGTTTGCTGATGCATGTCGGCTGCTGCGGGTATCTGGGTCTGACTTAAAGCTTAAACCTTCGTTGCGACCTTTTACGATAATCTTTGCCAAGGCTTCGGCTTCTTCTACGTCGCTGGTAAAGTCTTGATAACCATATGCTACGGCGTGTATATCCCATGCGCCTATACCTTTGTCATAAGCGCTTTCCAGGCTTATTTTGCCATTTTTAATGCTAATTTTGGGGTGGGGATAATCCATCACAGACGCACGGTTGTTTTCACTTGCTGCAAAATTATGTGCTATGCCTAACGTATGCCCTACTTCATGAGCAGACAACTGCCTAATACGATCTAGCGCCATTTCTTGCTGCACAGTGGTGTCGGTATTACCCTCTTTAAACGGGCTGGTTAGGCCAAGGGCGATTAAATAGTCTTGTCTTACACGCAGCGAACCTAAAGTAACGTGACCTTTGATAATTTCACCCGTACGTGGGTCGACAACCGACGAACCATAAGACCAGCCGCGGGTTGCGCGATGTACCCAGTTAATCACGTTGTAGCGCACGTCCATAGGGTCGGCACCTTCAGGCAGTACTTTGACCTGAAACGCATCTTTATAGCCTGCGGCTTCATAGGCTTGGTTCCACCAGCTTGCGCCTTCTTTAAGCGCGGTCATTACCGGCTCTGGAATACCTGGGTCAAGATAATACACAATAGGCTCAACTGCTTCGCTCTTCGCCGCATGAGGTGTTTTCTTGTGTAAACGGTGGCGGGTAATAAAACGCTGTTCAGTAGGCTCGTTGATAGGTGTTGAGTAATCGAAATAACTGAACTTCCAGTAGCCTGAGTATGGGTGATACTCTCTGGGTGTGTAGTTATCGTCTGGCAGTGCCACAAACGAGTGATGCAAGTGAACCGTCACACTTTCTGGATCGGGCGTAACTTGCTGCACGTATTCGCCCGGCTTTTTACCAGCAAAAGTGACTAAAGCCTCTAATTCAGTATTCTTTTCGAAGCCTTTGGTTTTAGGTAAGTATACGCCACTGCGCATTTTATCTATGCTGAAACTACCTTGGTTGGTGCGCGCCATACGGTTGCCAATGCCGTGAATATCACTTAACAAGAAAGGCGTATAATCAATAAGGCTGGCGCTGTCGTTTTTAGCCACCAGCGTAAAGCCAGCTATGACCGAGTCTGCAAAAGCCTCATCAATACTCTGCTTTTCAGCGTCGCTGCCGTGGGCCGCGCGGTATTTGGTGTTGTGCTGCTTTAATAAAACCTTATTGCCAAATTTTTCAAAGCTGACTAAGCGCGTATCACCCAACTGCCCGCGATCAAGGCCTATATCGTTTGAACCTACGCCATAAGGCAAACTGCTTTGGAACAAATATTCGGCATCGCTTGTAGGCACGGCCAAGTAAACTTTGTCGCTTTCATCGTCATAGTAAACGGGGATTAAACCATCTTTTTTGGTCATATCGCTGGTGAATTCACCAATGCTTGGTAACGCTGCCCAAGCTGAAGACGTAGACACGACAAACAATAGCGTAATCGCAATGGCAAATTTGCCAGAAGCTTTTACTTGTCGCGCCGCTTTATGAAAAATGTTCAATTGCAGCATGCAGTTAGTCCTTATTATTGTGAGTTTCTAGCCTACCCTATGTGGTGACGTTTGCCCATGGTAATTCATCGTTTTAACGCGCCTGGCATACTAAGCGAGTTTCTTTTTCTCTAAAGAATTTACTTGAATCACAACCAAGAGTAAGCCCTAATTGCGTTATCGATTTAACAGCTCAAACTATGAAGGGTTTAATTTTGAAGTTTACCTCTCGCGCTACCGCTATTTCTCCGTTTCTCGCCATGGCCTACGGTGAAAAAGCCACAGTACTTGAACAGCAAGGTAAAGACGTTATTCGACTAAATCTTGGTGAGCCTGATTTCGGCGCACCCGCACCCGTACTTGCGGCAATGAAAGAAAGCATGGACACCCCTGATTTTCCCTATACCTCTGCATTGGGTATTCCTGAACTACGCCAAGCAGTTGCTAGCTTTTACGAAACTAAACACGGCGTAAAGGTAAGCCCTTCACGCGTGGTCGTAACCGCTGGCGCGTCTGGTGCGTTACTTTTGGCAAGCGCAGCATTGGTTGAGCCAGGCGACAACGTGATTTTGGGCGACCCGTCTTACCCGTGTAATCGACGCTTTTTAAACGCATTTGGCGCAGAGGTAACGCTAGTACCAACACGCAGTGAGGATAATTTTCAGCTAACCGCAGCAAGTGTTGCAGACAATTGGAAGCAGAACACCAAAGGTGTACTTATCGCCACACCAGCCAATCCAACAGGCACGGCGATAGATAAAGACGAACTGTATAAGATTGGACAATACTGCAAAGCCAAGGGTGGCTTTTTAATTGTTGATGAAATTTACTTAGATCTTTCGCTTTCTACCGATGTTGATTCTACAGCTTTCCAAGCAACCCACAACACCGACACTAAACTTCAAACCGTGCTTGCCAGCGCAGACTTGCAAGATACCGTGGTAGTCATTAACAGTTTCTCTAAGTACTTTGGTATGACGGGTTGGCGTCTTGGTTGGTGCGTAGTGCCTGAAGCAATGACACCCATCATTGAAAAGCTCGCGCAGAATTTGTTTATCTGCCCCTCTACCCTTTCTCAAAAAGCCGCACTTGCGTGCTTTACCCCTGAAGCGTTGGCGCAGTGCGAGCAAAACCGCAATACGCTGATAGAGCGTGCAACTCTTGTTTTTGATGCACTTCAAAATATGGGGCTTAGTTTAGATGCAAAGCCTGACGGCGCGTTTTACGCTTACATCAATATCAAACATACAGGCATAAGTGCTATCGAATTCTGTGATGCCCTGCTCTCGCAATATTATGTGGCGCTTACGCCGGGTAATGATTTTGGCGAACACAATGCTGATCAGTACGTAAGGCTGTCTTTCGCTACCAGCATTGAACGTTTGAATGAAGGCCTGTCGCGGCTAGCAAAGTTCGTTGAATCATTAGGCTAATGGCTTTATGCCCCTCGTTTAATTTCGTGAATAGACAAATATTACCTAAAAAAATGATAGATATCGGCACTAGTGCGTATATTGGGATAATAAATTGGCGAGAACTGCCGAAGCGAAATAAAACAGGATAAAACAATGAGTAACGAACGCGAATTTGATGTAGTTATTTTTGGTGCTACAGGTTTTACAGGCCAGTTAGTGGCGGAGTACTTTCAAGCTCAGTATGGTAGCGACAGCAGTGTGAAATGGGCAGTGGCAGGTCGTAACGAAGCCAAGCTTAACAAACTAAAACAAGAATTAGGCATTAGCGATAGCGTTGCTAGCATTGTAGCAGACGGCGACGACGCTGAAGCACTTGATGCCATGACCAAGCGCACAGCGGTGGTACTTACCACTGTAGGCCCGTATCAAATTTATGGCGAAAAATTGCTTTCTGCGTGTGTAGACAATGGCACAGGCTATACAGACTTATGCGGTGAGCCAGCGTGGATGCACCAAATGATCAAGAAGTACGAAGCGAAGGCCAAAAAAACTGGCGCAAACATTGTATTTTCTTGCGGCTTCGACTCAGTACCGTTTGACTTAGGTGTTCACTACTTACAAGCGCATGCTAAAAAGCAAACTGGCGACGTGATTGAATACGTTAAAGGTCGCGTTCGCAAGATGCAGGGAACCTTCTCTGGTGGCACGGCTGCCAGCTTAAAAGCGACCATGGCGGCAGCGCACAAAGATAAGTCGGTAATGGCGGCGCTTGTTAACCCGCATTCGTTAACCGACGGCGCTTCAAATCAGCCACAGCCAGACGGCAACAAGCCTTATTTCGATGAACAATTAGGTACATGGGTTGCGCCATTTATTATGGCGGCTATCAATACTAAGAACGTTCACCGCTCTAACTACCTAGCAGAATACGCTTACGGTAAAAACTTCCAGTACGATGAAATGATGATGACGGGGCCTGGCGAGAAAGGCGAAGCCATGGCGAATCACGTAGCAAAAGATAAGTCGCTCGCCAGCGATGATGGCCCTAAACCTGGTGAAGGTCCAAGCAAAGAAGAGCGTGAAAACGGATTTTACGATGTAATGTTTGTGGGCACAGCCACCAATGGCGATATGCTTGCGATATCGGTAAAAGGCGACAAAGACCCAGGCTATGGCTCTACCAGCAAGATGATTTCAGAATCGGCCCTTTGCTTGTGTAAAGACGTTAACCTGCAAGGCGGCTTTTTTACACCAGCGGCAGCCTTTGGCGATAAGCTAATTAGCCGCTTGGAAGAAAAAGCGGGCTTAACCTTTGCTATCGAGAAATAAGGTTTAAGAACAAAATCAAAAGTAGCGGCGGCAAGCTCAAGTTTGGAAAAACTGTTGAATAAAATCTTGGTAACTGCATAACCGCTAGAGATAGCGCTTTATTCGTGTGATAAGCGCGATGCTATAATTCGAAAAGCTGTGTTAGTTAGCGATTTGGTGATATGAAAAAGGCTGAACACAATTTGTGCTCAGCCTTTTTTCTGCGCTAGGTGTTATTATTTTTTTTAAGCAAGTACTGCTTTTAATGCTTTAACGCAAGCATCTGTTTCTGCGGGCGTGCCTACGCTGATGCGCGACCATGAGTCATAACCGGGCCATGTGCGCCCTACAACCTTTATGCCTTGGGCTTTCATTTTTTCCGCGAATTTATCGTGCGGCATGCCCGTATCCATGTAAATGAAATTACCTTGTGGGTTCGGCGCATAAGGCTGCTTCAATTCTTTAGCTACGTTTACTAATTTGTCACGCTCGGTTTTAATCCGTGAACGCATGGTATTTAGGTTTGCATGGTCGTCCATACTTGCCATACCTGCCACGAGTGCCAAGTAGTTCACACCGCCCATTCGCAACATACCGCCCATGGTTTTAGCTTGCTCAGACGGCATTATGGCATAACCTAAGCGCTGGCCTGCCATGGCGTGAATTTTCGAAAACGTACGGCAAATTACTACGTTGTGTCCCTCTGCGACTAGCTTCGACTGCACATTAGCCGGGTAAGCATCAGACATCTCAATATAGGCTTCATCAATAAATACCTGTGCTTTTTTCGACACGCGTTTTGCAAAAGCGGTAAGTTTGGCTGCATCTACCACGCTACCCGTCGGGTTGTTCGGGTTGCACACGTAAACCGCAGTGGTATCTTCTGTTACCGCTGCTTCAATTGCATCTAAATCGAAAGTCATATCGGCAGCAAGGGGTACGTAAGTAACATCGGCGCCCATAAATTCAGCGCCTCGCGGTACACCTTCGTAAGTGGCCATAGACGTTACCAGCTTATTACCGTTTTTCGTGATCCAGTCGGCATAACCAAATAATATAGGTGAAGAACCGTTCGTGATAACGATTTGATCGGCAGAGACACCCTCTTGTTTGGCAATTTTCTGCGCTAACACTTCAACCGTAGCATCGGTATAGCGAGCAAGATTCAAAAGCTCACTTTGCATGGCTTTTGCCGCTTTTTTAGACGGGCCAAACGCATTTTCATTCGACGATAAACGAACAAGACCGTCATTTACATTAGGGGTTGCAGATGGAAAGTGTTCGGTTGGCATACCGGCCGCTCGTAGGTCGCCCATAATACTGTCGACACTCGTCGTTAGCGCTACCGCACCTGCTCCTAAGCCCACTGATTTTAACCAGTTGCGACGTGAAGAATTCACCGAGGTTTGTTGTACGTTTTTATTCATATTTCGCTCTGCCTTCCATCTACAATATCTTTAGACTAAAGACTTAATTTTGAACGTGCAATAGCGGAAAACACCTAACCCATTGAGCCAAATGCACTTTTTGCGTGCATAAAACGCACTAAAATTGACAACATAAGAAGTTTTAACGTGTTAAGCCGGTACATAACGGTGCAGTGTTCTCGGAACCAGTTTACTGTTTGCGATGAATGACATTTTTTACAGTCCCAGCTGCCGCCTCAAGCTAGTCTCATTTGGTGGTATCTCCAATACTCAGTATTGGATAACTAAACGTAAACCATCTGCTCAAATACCGAGTAAGAATCACTACAACATATGATTTATTCACTTACTTTGTACAACAGGAGTTAAACATGGCTAAGGATCACGGTAATCAAATTAAGAACGATGACACGTATGAGGCACTTCGTGACGAGGGCTACAGTAAAGAAAAGTCTGCACGTATCGCTAATGCACAGGCAAATAGTCAGCAAACGCCGTCTAAAGATGGTGGTAAAGCCAATAAATACGAAGAACGCACCAAAGATGAGCTGTATCAAAAAGCCAAAGAAGTAGGTATCGAAGGTCGCTCTACGATGAGCAAAGACGAGTTAATCGATGCACTGCGCAATCATTGATGCGCTTAGCACAACATTTCCAGCGAAGGCCGCACGCAGGAATTATAGCTTCCTGATAGCTTAGCGAAGAACAACCTCTGCCTGGTGCATTATTGTTTAAATTGCTGAGCTTAGGGAAATGCCCCATCGCTTCAACAAACTCATGAAATTCGTTCATGAAAAAATGAAATTAAGTCATTTTTATTCATAAATAAAACAGCGTATAACGTACTCATTGCTTTTACAGCATTGACGATACTCAGTTTAACTTTAGGAATAGAAGCGCATTCTCATGAACAAAAACGTGAACACTGATTTTTCATTTACCATTAACAGCGTTAAGTTTAATGAAGATTATCGCCCTTCAGATAACACGCGTATTACCACTAACTTTGCAAATCTAGCTCGCGGAGAGCGCCGTAAAGAGAACCTACGGGACGCCCTAAGCATGATTAATAATCGCTTCAATGCATTAGCTAGCTGGGATAATTTAAGTGGCGATCGGTATTCTGTTGAACTGGAAATTATATCTGTAGATATTGATGTAGAAGGTAATGGCAACACCTTTCCTACTATCGAAATATTGCAAACCAACATTATCGACACCGAGACCGGCAAGCGCACACAAGGTATTGTGGGTAACAATTTTTCATCTTATGTTCGTGACTATGACTTCAGCGTACGCCTGTCTAATCACAACCGCGGCCAATCTTCGTTTAGTGTGCCTAACGATTTCGGCGACCTACACGGTAAGCTATTTAAATACTTCGTGAATTCTGACGCGTATAAAGCACACTTTTCTAAGCTGCCAGTTATTTGCTTAAGCGTTTCAGACAACAAAACCTACCGTAGAACCGAAAACCAGCACCCTGTATTGGGGTTTGAATATCAGCCTAATGAGTCGTCGCTAACCGAACAGTACTTTAAAAAAATGGGCTTAAATGTGCGTTACTTTATGCCGCCTAACAGTGCAGCTCCTTTTGCATTTTATTTCTTTGGTGACTTGTTAAACGATTACACCAACTTAGAGCTTATTAGCACTATCGCGACGATGGAAACGTTTCAGAAAATCTATCGCCCTGAGATTTACAACGCGAATGCGCAAGCAGGCCTTTACTATAAGCCTAACTTAAAAAACAGCGATCACTCGCTAACACGCATCGTCTACGACCGCGAAGAACGTTCTCAGTTAGCTGTAGAACAGGGTAAATTTGTTGAAGAGAACTTTTTAAAGCCCTATCAGCACAAGCTGGAGCAATTTACGGCAAGTTACGCCAGATAAATTCTCTGACAATGGCAATTCGCAACTTACGAATTGCAATGTTCAACGCGTTCAGTTTGAACCATCAAATTTTGATGGGGCGGCACGGTTCGCCCCAGATGCACTAATACAAATTGTCGACTAAAAGAAAATAAATCACATGAAAAAGCTACTACCAACATCTATATCAGGCAGTCTTCCAAAGCCTTCATGGCTCGCACAGCCCGAGACCCTATGGTCGCCGTGGAAATTAGAAGGTGAAGCACTTGAAGAAGGCAAAAAAGACGCCTTACGCGTTACGCTACAAGAGCAAACTACGTCGGGCATTGATATTGTTTGTGACGGTGAGCAAACCCGTCAACACTTTGTGACTACCTTTATAGAGCATCTTGACGGTGTTGATTTTGAGAGCCGAAAAACGGTAAGAATTAGAAACCGCTATGATGCTAGCGTACCGGTTGTAACACAAGCGGTCACACGGCCAAAATCGGTGTTTGTAGAACATGCTAAGTTTCTTAGAAGCCAAACCGACCAGCCAATTAAGTGGGCGCTACCTGGCCCTATGACTATGGTTGATACCTTGTATGACGACCACTACAAAAGCCGCGAAAAGCTCGCGTGGGAATTTGCCAAAATTCTAAACCAAGAGGCGAAAGAACTTGAAGCCGCTGGCGTAGATATTATTCAGTTCGACGAACCTTCGTTTAACGTGTTTTTCGATGAAGTAAATGAATGGGGTATAGCCGCCCTTGAGCGCGCCATTGAAGGGCTAAAATGCGAAACCGCAGTTCATATTTGCTATGGATATGGCATTAAAGCCAATACAGATTGGAAAAAGACGCTGGGCGCTGAGTGGCGTCAATACGAAGAAAGCTTCCCAAAACTTGCAAAGTCGAATATCGATATGGTGTCGTTAGAATGCCATAACTCCCACGTGCCTATTGAGCTTATTTCATTGCTCAAGGGCAAAAAGGTAATGGTTGGCGCTATTGATGTAGCCACCAACACAATAGAAACGCCAGAAGAAGTCGCCGCTACAATACGTGAAGCCCTTAAATACGTGGATGCCGATAAGCTTTATCCTTGTACTAACTGCGGTATGGCGCCACTGCCCCGTTCTGTCGCAAGAGGCAAGCTTGAAGCGCTTAGCGCTGGTGCTGAAATAGTGAGGCAAGAATTAGCGCAAAAGCTAAGTGCCTAATCTAATAGACGGTAAATAGACGATAAATATGCCTTTCACGCGTCTTGCTAAAGCTGCTTGCTGAGGCTCATTTATTATTTACGCAACTTGCCCACTTTACGTGGGCATTTATTTAGTTGTGACGCACAGCAGAATAAAGGTTTAAAAATACACTAGTTCTATTTTTCTTTATAAAATTTAGAGCGAAAATACTGCACCTTCCAACCGCAAAAACAAAATATTTTTAACAAACCTGTTAACAATTTAAAATGAAGAGGCGAATGAACAAATAATTAAGTTAAACTGCGAAGCAAATTACATGGTGCTTTATTATTAAGCTACTTGTACAAATGCTTTCTAAAAATATTGCAAAAACCCATTGACGATACTTTCTCAAAATGAATCAACCCTGCATAAAATAAGCGCAATAGAGATACAAATTGACCGCCTGGTCAACATTAAAACAATGCTCGTATAGTTTTAAAACAACGCCAAGAAATATAACTAAAAACTACTATTTATAAATACTTTAACAGTACGTTAAAAGGTAAGGCTTACTTCTTTTATTCATCGCAAAAAATTGATTTGGGCTAATTCAGCTCACTAAAATGCGCGCCCACCTAAACATAAGTAAAAAATTTACGTAATGCATTTTGGACAGCCCTTGCCTAAAAAAGGGGGCATTTACCAAACAACAAGCATGTAAATAAAATTCACTAGGAACAAACCATGAAAAAAGTAGCAACTGCTGTTCAGTTAGCGCTGGCAGGAAGCGTGGCATTAACGTCTGCTAACGTTATCGCTCAAGACGCTGCGACAGAAAGCGCCGATGTTGAAAAAATTCAAGTTACCGGTTCACGTATTTCTCGTCAGGGCGCAATTGCACCTTCACCAGTAACCGCAATTTCTGGCGAGTCACTGCTTAACTCAGGCGCGATGAACATTGGTGAGGTTCTAAACGAACTGCCGTCATTAGCAAATACGTTCTCGCTAGGTAACTCAGGGCAATTCATTGGTACTGCAGGTCTAAACATCCTGGATCTTCGCGGCATGGGTACAGACCGCACACTTGTATTGGTTGACGGTAAGCGTCATGTGTCTTCATCAGCAGGCACAGCTGCCGTTGATACGAATACCATTCCAACTACATGGATTGAGCGTGTAGAAATCGTAACTGGCGGCGCATCTGCTGTATACGGTGCCGACGCGGTGACCGGTGTGGTTAACTTCATTCTTAAAAAGAATATTGAAGGGTTCGACATTAGCGCAACGCAAGGTTTCACGCAGGAAAACGGCTACAAAAACGATAAGTACCAAGCGTCTTACGGTTTTAACTTTGACAACGACCGCGGTAACATCGCCTTCGCAGCTGAATATAGCTCACAAGAATCGCTAGATGCCTTAGACAACCCGTGGACTGCTACGGCGTACCGCAACATGAGCTTCGAAAGCATCATGGGTTATGAGCGCGAGGAAGACCAGCTTAATTCAACGGCGTTCCCTGACAACTTCTACACGCCTAATGCAGGTTACTACGTACTAAATAACGCAGGTGTATTTGGCGGCGGAACAAAAACCTTTAACGCTGACGGCTCAATTAAAGACATCTATATTGGCGATCAGGTAGATGGCGTTTTCTGCGCTAACTGTGACCTTTTCAACCTTCGTCAGTTCACGCAGTTACAGCCTGAGTTTGATCGTACTAACCTAAACGTTAAAGGTAACTACGAACTTAACGACGATACTACGGTTTACGCACAGGCAAAATACGCCCGCACGCGCGCTATCTCAATGGCGCAGCCAGCGTTTTTCTTCTATAGCGATGAAACAACTATAACACGCAACAACGCATTTTTAGACGACAGCGTTGCTGAGTACATGGACGCAAACGGCCTTGAAAGCATCGAGCTAAACCGCATGATGACCGACCTAGGTCGCCGAACTGAAGCTGATGAACGCGAAACTTATCGCTACGTTTTAGGTGTAGAAGGTTACATCAATGATGAGTGGAACTACGAGGCGTTCGTAAACTACGGTAAAACTGAGCTAGAGCGTGAGAACCGCAACAACCTTATTCTTCAGAACTTCTATAATGCAATAGACGCTATTGAAGATGACAATGGCAACATTGTTTGTGCATCAGGCAGCGAAGATGGCTGTGTGCCGCTTAACATCATGGGTTACGGACAGCCTTCACAAGACGCTATTGACTATGTGAATACCACCTCTGTGGGTACAAGCAAAATCGAGCAATACAATGCGGGCGCAACGATTGCTAACTCTGGTATTTACGAGTTGCCAGCGGGCTACGTAGGTTTTGCCGCAGGTGTAGAATACCGCAAAGAAAAAAGCGAAATTGAAGAGCCAGACAACGCAGCAGGTACGTTTTTCAATGCACTAGGCGAAGACAAGGGTGAGTACGATGTCTCTGAAGTATTTACCGAAGTAACGGTTCCGCTTCTTGAAGGCTTACCGGGCGTGGATATGCTAACCTTCGACACCGCTGCCCGTATTGCTAATTACTCATCTATTGGCAACGCGAAAAGCTGGAAACTTGGTCTAGATTGGCAAGTTTTCGAAGACTTGCGTGTTAGAGCGACTAAGTCATCGGCCCTTCGTGCACCGAACATCAGCGAACTTTACGGTGAAGCAAGCCAAACGTTCTTTAGCGTTAGCGACCCTTGTCGTACAGACGAGCTAGAAGACCTTGCTAATGCCGACCAGCGCATTGCAAACTGCGCAGCGTTAGGCGTTCCTGCAGATTTTAATTCTGACTATGACTCGGCAACGCTGGAAGGTGTAAACGGCGGTAACATCGACCTTCAGGCAGAACAGTCTATCTCTAAAACCCTAGGTTTGGTTTACACACCTGCTTGGTTTGAAGGCTTCACTGCAACAGTCGACTACTGGGAAATTGAACTTACCGACGCAATTACCAATATTGACGGTCAAACGATCCTTGATCGCTGCGTAGACTCTGAAACGGGCATCAATAACCCTTACTGCGGCCTAATCGACCGTGGTTCAGAAACCGGCGAAATTACGCAAATTCGCAGCTACGCATTGAACATTGCGGGTCAAGAAGCAAAAGGTGTAGATTTCGAGCTAGGCTACGACTTCGATGCACTTGAAGGTGCATTCCGTACAAGCCTAATTGCAACTTACCTTAAAGACCGTAAAGAATTCCCATTCCAGGACAACCCAGAGCTATTTTATCAAAACGCCGGCACTGCTGGTGAGTCTGACTGGCAAGGTGTCTTCACGGTTAACTACAGCCGTGGCGATTGGGAAGCAAGCTGGAAAACGCGCTACATTGAGCGCGCGAGCCTTTACGACAACCAAGAGCTAGCACGTAACCCTAACCCAAGTAACCGTATGGAGCTTGCATCATACGCAGTAACCGATGTAACTGCGGGTTACAACTTTAAAAATGGTGTAAGCCTAACCGTGGGTATTGATAACCTGTTTAACCGTGCGCTACCTAAAGGTACAACGGGTACGGGTGAAATCGACGGCGCCTACGACAACATTGGCCGCTTTGGCTATGTAACCGTAGCATACAAAATGTAATTTACGGTTTAGTACGTAACCTGAAAAAAACCGGCGTTTTTACGCCGGTTTTTTGTTTGAATAAAGCGAAAACTGGCCGAACAATTCGACCGGGTTAATTGTTTTTATCGAGCATATCTGATAAAGGCATAAGCTTTACTACTAGATTGAGTTCGTCCCCCACTTTCGCCGGGTTAACGAAAGTAAACTCATAAACTGAATATTGTCTTTGCTCAATGGCAGATGCACTTTGATTTATCTGGGCTTCTACATAAAGACCAAGTTGAAACCCCAGCGCGATGGTGCCTCGAAACGGGTTACATGATATGCGCTGCCAACGCATAGGATCGTGAAATAAATTAAAATCGTCCGTGGCGTTTCGAGCGATGTCTATATGTAATTGAGTAAGCGTATGCAATTGCTTTCCTTAAAAGAGGAAACATCAACTGATTATTTAGTACTTACACACAAACCTCGTGTATTTAAAATCATTGAAATTAAATGGATATCGACGACTTCACGCCATAATCTACATTTTAGTATAGAGCATGCGAGTAATAGCAACTAGTTTTCAAATTTACGTTTATGCAGATTAATGCAAATTTGCTGAAAAGCGTTATTTTATTCCTATGTATACATCAATGTGATGTAACCGTTCAGCAGGGCCCTATTGACAGCTAAATATATTTATTTTCAGTGATCTCTTGGATCCTATTGATTGATCCCCCCAGTCTGTCAAAGTGACTTCATGCCACGTAAAAAACAGCTATCAAAGCCGCCCGCAGTCGATAACTTAGATGATGCAAAATTGGTTATTCAAGCACTCTGGGACAGGCTAAATGACCTCGAAGACCGACTGAATCAAAACAGTCGTAACTCGTCGCGTCCGCCATCGTCTAATGGGCCGGGGGCGTCCTCTTCTGCGCCAGCTAAAAAGCCGACAGGCCGTAAGCGTGGTGCGCAATCCGGTCATAAAGGTAGCAAGCGGATGTTAGCCGAGAGCGTTGATGAAACCCTGACGTACTATCCCGATGATACGTGTGATTGCGGTGGTACACTGCGATGAAACCCGTCATCAGCGTGGTAACGAAAACCGTTGGATGTGGCAGGTCTGCACAGCAGAGTTATCATGCTTCATGACGCACTTCTCACGTGGCGCCTGGGCGGCAAAGAAATTACTGGGTGATAATCCAGAAAACATTGTAGTTACCGACCAGTATGCCGGTTATCATTACATTGATACTGACCACCGACAATTGTGCTGGGCGCATATCTTAAGAAACATGAATGCGCTGGCGGAAAGCTGGGGAACGAACAAGACTTATGGAACGACGTTAGTCAGGCTCATTCGCATACTGTTCCAGCTGCAACACCGGTATGAGAGTAACGAACTAAGTGAAAAGCGATACCGGGACCGAATGGAAAAACTGCGTATCGCCTGGCGAGAACAACTTGAACTGGCATCAAGGCGTTGTGTTACTCCCCGCTATCAGAACCGGTGTAAGCTACTGCTAAAACACGATGACATGTGCTGGGTGTTCCTCAGTCACGATGGCGTCCCCCTCACTAACAATGAAGCAGAGCGTTCATTGCGAAGCTATGTGCTGTGGCGAAAAGGCAGCTATGGCGTGTGTTCTCACCGAGGGGAACTGTTCAGACAACGTATACTCACCATTGTAGAAACCTGCCGGAAACAAAAGCTGAATCCACTGAATTGGCTCCGCGCCATTCTCGAAGCGACGTTAAACAAAACGTCCTATCCTCTACTCGGCGACTTCAAAGCAGCCTGTCAATAGGGTCCTGCTGAACGGTTACCAGTCAATGTTGCTGACTTACTCAGTTGTTCTATTGCGGCGCGCACACGCCACCAGACAATAAAACGACTAATAGGTATACCCACTTCTTGCTTAAAAAGATGTGTTAGACGACTTGGGGACAAGAAAACCTTCGATGATAAAAACGCCATATCGATTGCAAAACCTCTCTGCGAAGTAATAATGTCGATGACCGCTCGTACCCGTTTATCCTCAGGGCGCGATGAAAGCGCAGGACTATAGACTAGCCCTACCGCTTTATTTACTGTTTTCCACACTTTGTCGATATCGACGTCAGTAAATAGATGCTGAGAAATGGATCCCAATTCTTTGCTAGTAAGCGGCAGAGTATTAATTCCATCACTCCTGGCTTGACGTAAGGCTTTGAGAAATTGTTGGTTTTGCCTATCTTCAGGCTCTAAATAGATGACTACAATCTGATTGTGCTGTGCCAAAACCTTGTGAGGGACATCTTCGAAAATCACAATACATTGTCCGGTGTGAATACTTTGTGCCTTGTAATCTTGAACCGAGATGTCTTTGTCTAAACCAATGCAAATTTGGACAGCATGATGGGCATGAACATCATTATCAGGACTGATTCCGATGTAAATCGCTTTGTAGGGCCACAAATGAATATGCATGGCTGACTCAGTATCAAAAGTTCAGGCTATTGATTTTTGCCTTATAAATCTACACAAATGACGAATGTTAGCCGATAGATACACGTTGAGGCGAGTGCGCACAGTGAAATTGTGTGCTTCTTACAATTTTAAGTGTGTAAATAATTTAAAATACCACAGTCCCTAATGGTTTTGTTTTGATCACACTTTGACGCCATATTTTCGAGTGATGACTTTAATGCGTTTAGCTCTTCAATGCGAATAATGACGTCTG
>Ga0208315_1000122_pt1 | contig 90954 bp, 80 predicted proteins | sample MalvireepMed_215_FD_184239 | JGI IMG/M metagenome (GOLD analysis project Ga0208315, IMG submission 184239) | Marine viral communities from the Global Malaspina Expedition - Malaspina viral metaG DeepMed_215 (SPAdes) (version 2) | ecosystem: Environmental > Aquatic > Marine > Oceanic | place...
ACTGCACAACAGCCATCGAATTGAACTGGCTGGCGAATCGATGAGAAAACTAGACCAATCCGATCACTTAAGGTAAAACTGGCAAGGACGAAAAAGAAGAAAAAGTGATCGGATAAAACCGAAATGACCGTTCGGATTCACCGAAATACGCAGTGAGCACTTTACACCACGAGAAGTAATTGAATTGATGACCCACCTCGTGTTTGACCCAATCGAAAAAGATCTACCGTTAACGATTACTTGCTACGACCCAGCATGCGGTAGCGGTGGTATGTTAACCGAAGCTGAAAATTTCATTATCGATAAATATCCTACTGAGGGTGTTCAGCGTGACATCTATCTATTCGGTAAAGAAGTAAATGATGAAACCTATGCTATTTGTAAATCTGACATGATGATCAAAGGGAAAAACCCTGAAAACATTAAAGTTGGCTCTACACTGGCTACAGATGAATTCGCAGGTAAGCGTTTTGATTTTTGCCTGTCCAACCCACCTTACGGCAAAAGCTGGGCAACGGAACAAAAAATCATTAAAGATGGCTCTGATGTTATCGATTCACGCTTTATTGTTGAACTAGAGGATTACTGGGGAAACAAATCGCAGGCTGATGCTGTTCCGCGTTCAAGTGATGGCCAGCTGCTATTTTTAATGGAAATGGTCAGTAAAATGAAATCAACTTCTGACAGTCCATCTGGTTCACGTATTGCGTCAGTTCATAATGGCTCAAGCTTGTTTACAGGAGATGCAGGCTCTGGTGAAAGCAACATTCGTCGTTATATTATTGAAAACGATATGCTTGATACCATTGTCCAGTTGCCAAACAACCTGTTCTACAACACGGGTATAACTACTTACATATGGTTGCTAAGTAACAACAAGCCAGAAAACCGCCAAGGTAAAGTTCAACTTATCGATGCCAGCTTATTGTATAGAAAACTGCGTAAAAACCTTGGCAATAAAAACTGCGAGTTTGCACCTGAGCATATTGCAGAGATCACCCAAACTTACCTTGAAGCTGCGGATGTAAATCGTGAACTGGATGCGAATAACGAACCTGTCGGCATAGCGGCAAAAATCTTTGATAATGTTGATTTTGGTTACTATAAGGTAAACATCGAGCGCCCTGATAGACGAACCGCTCAATTTAAACGCCGCCTAATTGAACCAATGCGCTTTGAGAAATCGTTACGTGAAGTCATGGAACATATTTATGATGTTCATGGCGATTCGGTGTACGAAAAAGGCTACCTAAAAGCCAATGAAAAAGCAGTATTGAGCTGGTGTGAAGATAACGACATTACCCTAAATGCAAAAGCTAAAACCAAACTGTTTGCACATGATACATGGGAAAATGGCCGCTTATTAGTTGAACTGGCAAACCAGTTAGCAGAAACCATTACAGACGAGTATAACGACTTTAATCAATTCAAAATTGATGTTGAAATCGAGTTCAAAAAGCTTGCCCCTCTCGTGCTAGAAGCCATTCCACAAGGTAAACGTAAAGGCTTTTTCACTACCATCGTGAATGCTGTAAGTTGGTATGATGAAAGCGCTGAAAAAGTCATCAAAAAGGTAGCGAAGTTCAAGCAAGAAAAATTGGATGAATTACTTCATCACTTAGGGTGCGACGAATCTGATTTAATTGATTTTGGCTATTATTCCACAGGTACTAAAAACGAATACATTACCTATGAACCTAGCTCAGATTTGCGTGATGCTGAATCCGTTCCTCTTACTTATAACCACGATAAAGACACCGACAACAGTGAAATACACCAATATTTCCTTGATGAAGTGAAGCCACATGTTGGTGAAGCATGGATTAATCTTGATAGCACTAAAATTGGCTATGAAATCAGCTTTAACAAGTATTTTTATCAGCACAAAGCACTGCGATCAATGGATGAAGTAGCAACTGATATTATTGAGCTTGAGCAAAAAGCTGAAGGGTTAATAGCAGATATATTAGGCGTTGATTTAGCTAAGGTACAAGGAGAGTAATTATGGCTGGATTAACCACTTTGGAAAAATATGAGTCTTATAAAGACTCCGGTGTCGAGTGGCTGGGTGAAATACCTAGTGAGTGGAATCTAACTCCCGGATTCAATGCTTATAGTGAAAATAAGCGTGACAATAAAGGTATGAAAGAAGACCGAGTTTTGTCTTTGAGTTACGGTAAGATTATTGTTAAGCCCATAGAAAAGCTAGTTGGTTTAGTACCAGAGTCTTTTGAAACCTATCAAATTGTTGAACCGGGTGATTTGATCATTCGTTGTATGGACTTGCAGAATGATAAAACAAGTCTTAGAACTGGCTTGTCTGAGAACCACGGCATTATTACCAGCGCATATTTGAATTTGAAAATCAATGAACGCTTTGATTCTAAATTTTTGTATTACTACTTACATAGTCTTGATACAACAAAAGTGCTCTATAAATTTGGCACTGGACTGCGACAAAATTTAAGCTTTCAAGATTTTTACAGGCTTCCAGTGTTTGATATACCCAAGGGTTTACAAACCGCTATAGCCAACTTTCTTGATAAAAAAACGGCACAAATTGACGAAGCCATTGCCATCAAAGAAAAGCAAATTGAGCTACTGAAAGAACGAAAGCAAATCATTATTCAGCAAGCCGTTACCCGTGGCTTAAACCCCAATGTGCCGATGAAAGATTCTGGTGTCGATTGGATTGGTGAAATTCCAGAGCATTGGGAAGTGAAAAAAATGAAATTTATCTTCGATAAAATTCAAACTGGCACAACACCGTCAACATCTAATCAAAAATATTTTGATGGTGATGTTAGCTGGTATAACCCTAAAGATCTTAATCAAGGCTTTTTAGGAAACTCTGAAAAAAAGGTTTCTAACCTAGCAATCAGTCATGGTGAAGCAAAACTTTTTCCTGAAAATTCAGTTTTAATAGTGGGAATTGGTGCAACAACAGGAAAGACGTCTTACATGAAAAAAGAGGCGAGTTTTAATCAGCAAATAACTGGTTTCAATACACAAAGAGAAAACGCTGAATATATGTACTTCTTAATAAGTACATATTCTAAAGTCATGCTCAATGTCGCTAACTACACAACATTACCTATTTTGAACAATGAATTCTTCAAACAGTTTTTACTCCTTTGTCCGCCTATAGTTGAACAGAATAAGATAGTCATATTTGCGAAGAAAGAAACTCAAAAATTAGAGCAAGGTATTGTGATCCAACAAGAACAAATCAAAAAGCTTAAAGAGTATAAAACCACGCTGATTAATAGTGCCGTCACTGGCAAAATTAAAGTGCCAGAGCTAATGGAGTAGAGGTGAGCATGTCAGAAAAACTAATATACAAAATTTTTTGTGATGAAAGCTGCCACCTACAGCATGATGGTGCCGACATTATGGTTCTGGGGGCGCTTCATTGTACCGCTGAAAAGGCTATACGGCTAAACAAACACATCAAGTGGCTGCGCTATGAGCACAACTATCATAATGAACTGAAATGGACAAAGCTAGTAACAAAGCAGTGGCCCTTTTATAAAGCATTGATTGATCTTGTTGTTGATACCGATGAGCTTCGGTTTAAAACAACCGTTGTTCAACAAAAAAATAAACTTGATCATGATCAGTACAATGCTGGTTCTCATAACAACTTTTACTACAAAATGTTTTATTACACCTTGAGAGATTTCCTTGAGGTCGATAATAAATACCGAATCTATTTAGATTATATGGATACCTTAGGTGGTGAAAAGGTCTCTGAACTTTGCCGCGTGTTACAAAATTCAACTAACTGGCATTTGGATGTAGAAGCGTTTGTTATTCAATCATATGAAGCGCAACTAATTCAGGTTTGTGATTTATTAATTGGCGCTGTGTCGTATAAAAACAGAACAGATATAGAACATAGCAGTGAAATCAAGCAAAAAGTAGTCAATTACTTACAGCAAAAGCTTGGATATCCATTAAATATTAATACCCCTCCGTGGGAAGCTAAGTTTAATATTTTTAGATTTATGCCTAGGAGTATCTAATGTTAAATGCTCCTTTAAATTTAACAGGCCATAAAGAGCCGGATGTATTTGATCACCTTTATCCGTTTTTTGAACGTGATTTTGTTAACGTAGATACTTATATCAATAACCAAATTTATGTCGATCCCAAAGGACAAGGGATGCGTGATGGCAAAGAGGAAGTATTTTGGCATATTACAACTAGGGAAAAGTCGAAAACGGTGAAGCAAGGCAAGCAAATGGTAAAAATTAAAACAAGACCATTTGATCCTGACCGGGCAGCAAGAATTTCATGGATAAAACCTATGCTGGTAAACCATTCAGACCCATGCATTAAACTGTTTTATCGAAAAGAAACAAAAGGTAAAAAGCATATAAGACTATATTTTTGGGCGCATCAGCATGATTTTGTTGTAATCGTTCAGAAACTGGGAAATGCAAATTCGTTCTTAGTAACAAGCTTTTATATTACTGAGACATATAAGAGAAATTCTTATCAAAAGTGGTACACAGAATATACGCAAGGCAATAAGCCTGAACTGCTGAATTGTGAGTGGTTTTAAAAAAGGAATGGTCGCCAATTATGGACCGGGCGATACGGTCACCTCTTTCTACTCAATGGTAGGTGAGCAGATATATTGTCCTGTAATCCACTATCAGTTGTCAACAATAAGTATAGAACAATTTTACATTTAGGTTATACCGAGCTGGAAAATAAGGAATAATAATGGTCAGTCAAACCAATGAACAAGCATTAGAATCAGCGATTGAAAAGCATTTAACAGGGACTTGCCTAGAGGAGTTAAAGTCTTCTGTGCATGAAGTTGTGCCTGATTTTGGCAATAAGCTATATAAACTCGGTCAACCCACTGACTTTGATATGCACTATGCTTTGGATAAAAAGCTTTTCTGGCAGTTTTTGGAAACAACACAAAAAGAAGAGTTGGAAAAACTCAAACGAACCAGTCCTCATGACTGGCAGCGTAAAGTGCTTGAGCGTTTTGACAGACTGATCAAAAAACACGGCGTATTACATTTATTGAAAAAAGGTTTAAATGTCGATGATGCCTTTTTACATCTAATGTACCCAGCACCATTAGCAAGTAGCAGTGAAAAAGTGCATGATAACTTTTCGGCAAATATTTTTAGCGTTACTCGTCAGTTGCGCTACTCCAAAGCTAATCCGCTGCAAGAGATTGATATGGTTCTGTTTATTAATGGTATTCCATTAATAACGTTGGAGCTTAAAAACCCGTGGACTAAACAAACCGCTCGTTATCATGGGCAAAAGCAGTACCGTAATGACCGAGATGCAACCCAGCCGTTATTGAATTTTGGTCGATGCTTGGTTCACATGGCGGTGGATACCGACGAGGTGTATATGACCACCAAGCTAGCGGGTAAAAGTACATTCTTCCTGCCATTTAACAAAGGTAATAATCATGGGCAAGGTAATCCTGTTAACATGTTTGGTCACAAAACCAGTTACCTTTGGGAAGAAGTATTCACTAAAGAAAGCCTAGCCAATATCATTCAGCATTTTGTTCGCTTAGATGGCACTAGCAAAGATGATTTGAAAAAGCGGACCATGTTTTTCCCGCGTTATCACCAAATGGATGTTGTACGTAAACTGGTTAATCACGCAGCCACAAATGGCGTTGGCCAAACCTACTTAATTCAACATTCTGCGGGTTCCGGCAAATCAAACTCTATTACTTGGGCGGCCTATCAATTAATTGAAACGTACCCAATTACTGCCGATATTCCCGGCAGTAAAGGAATTGACCAGCCACTATTTGATTCTGTGATAGTTGTTACCGACAGAAAGCTTTTAGATAAACAGCTTCGAGATAATATTAAAGAGTTTTCTGAAGTTAAAAATATTGTTGCGCCTGCATTTAAATCGTCAGAGTTAAAGTCAGCGTTAGAAAATGGCAAAAAGATAATCATTACTACCATTCAGAAGTTCCCGTTCATTATTGACGGAATTTCAGATCTTAGTGATAAACGATTCGCGGTGATCATTGATGAAGCACATAGTTCTCAATCAGGCTCTGCTCACGACAATATGAATAGAGCGATGGGTAAAGCCGAAGTAGATGAAGCCGAAGACGCTCAAGATAAGATATTAGCAGCCATGCGCTCGCGTAAAATGCGTGGCAACGCGTCATATCTAGCGTTTACCGCTACCCCAAAAAACACAACGTTAGAAAAGTTTGGTCAAAAGCAGGACGATGGAAGCTTTAAACCATTTCACCTCTACTCCATGAAGCAAGCGATAGAAGAAGGTTTTATTCTTGATGTAATTGCCAACTACACAACGTATAAAAGTTATTACGAGATTGAAAAGTCAATTCAAGAGAACCCAGAGTTTGATAGTACAAAAGCGCAAAAACGTTTGAGAGCCTATGTCGAATCAAGCCAGCAGACCATAGATATCAAAGCCGAAATAATGCTTGAGCATTTTATCCCTCACGTTGTAAATACTAAAAAGCTGAAGGGTAAAGCGAAAGGCATGGTGGTAACTCAGAACATTGAAACAGCCATTCGTTACTACAAAGCCATTCAGCGTATCTTGCAGAAACAAGGGAATCCGTTCAAAGCGATTATCGCCTTTTCTGGCACTAAAGAGGTTGATGGCATTGAGTATTCAGAGTCTGAAATGAATGGGTTTGCTGATAGTGAAACCAAGGACAAGTTTGATACCGACGAATACCGTTTGCTTATTGTCGCAAACAAGTACTTAACGGGTTTTGATCAACCAAAGCTTAGCGCCATGTATGTAGATAAAAAGCTTACTGGTGTCTTGTGTGTTCAAACATTGTCGCGACTAAATCGTTCGGCACCCAAGTTGGGTAAGAGAACTGAAGACCTATTCGTACTTGATTTTTTCAACAGTGTAGATGACATAGAAGCATCATTTGATCCGTTCTATACCTCTACAACACTTTCCGAGGCCACCGACGTTAACGTACTGCATGAGCTAAAAGATGAAATGGACGATACAGGCGTTTACGAGTGGCATGAAGTTGAAGACTTTGTTAAACGCTATTGGGATGGAGAAGACGCGCAAAATCTCAGTCCAATTATAGATACCGCTGCCAATCGATTTAATGTTGAACTTGAATTAGAAGACAACGACAAGATTGACTTTAAAGTAAAGGCTAAGCAGTTCGTAAAAGTATATGGGCAAATGGCCTCTATCATGCCCTACGAAATTGTTTTTTGGGAAAAGCTATTCTGGTTCCTGAAATTTCTCATACCTAAACTCATTGTGCGCGACCCAAACTCAGATGCACTTGATGAGTTACTAAATTCAGTCGATTTAAGCTCTTATGGCCTTCAGCGAGTAAAACTGAATTATGGTATTGGATTGAATTCTGATGAAACTGAGTTAGATCCGCAAAACCCTAACCCAAGAGGCGGACATGGTGGCGATGAAGAGCGAGATCCACTTGATGATATCATTCGAAACTTCAATGAAAGATGGTTTCAAGGCTGGAGTGCAACACCAGAAGAACAAAAAATCAAATTCATCAATATTGCTGAGAGTATAAAACAGCACCCGGATTTCGAAGCCAAATACAAAGATAATCCAGACCCTCATAATCGTGAGCTTGCATTCGAGAAGATGCTTAAAGAAGTCATGCTTGCAAGAAGAAAAGATGAATTGGAACTTTATAAACTTTTTGCCAATGATCCCGCATTTAAAGCGTCATGGACGCAGAGTATGCAAAATACTATAGGTTCGTAAATATGGGTAAATTCATTTGGAATAAGCAAGGCTTACCTCATAAAGGTTGGGCATGCGTAAATGTCATCGATACTGGTTATGCATCATCAAAGTGCGAAATGTGTGGAAATGGAACCGTTCGTTACCTGCATTATCTTGAGCATGATGAATTTGATGGTCAGTTAAAAGTCGGTAGCGAGTGCAGCCAAAAGTTAGCTGAAAATTATTCAAGCGCTTCGTCCGTTGAAGACTACATTAAACGCTATCCCAAAGAAAAAGAGAAGTGGCCCGCTAAATGGAAAAAAAGTAAAAAGGGGAACACCTATTTTGTTGAGAATGAATACCCAAGAGAGCGCTTAGTAACAGTTTTTCCAGATAAACAAAACTGTGGTCGGTTTAAGTATTCAATCATAGATAAAGAATACAGTACGATTGACTACGGAGAAGGTCCTGAGCAAGAAATTGATGAGCGAAAACAGTTTAGTAAAGAGTCGTATTCTTCAATAATTGAAGCCCAATTTGCTGTTTTTGACAAGCTATATTCAAAACCTAAAAAGTACGCAAAATACTTGATGCAAGGCTTTTGATACCTACTATTATTGCTATTTGAACCTTTGCTACGGTAGGTATGAGGTAACGTGTAATAGCTCAGAATTGAACTTAAAGTTACACAGTCTATCTGGTACTGTGGAAAGAATAGTTTTGAGCTAAATTCTCACCATTACAAAGCTATTCCGTCCGTTCTTTTTTCATTGTCGTTCGGTCGCATGATTTTTTCTATCATCGGTAACACGATCTCCCGATGCGAAGAACGCACATACAAATAATAATAACTAATAAAAATAAGAACTAATAAAAATAAGAACTAATAGAAAGAATATAAATTAAATTCTTTATAATTCAATTGGTTACTTTGTTTGGAACTGGTTTTGCTAATTTTTTCTCTATAAAAAAATTCCCAACGAAAGTAAAAATTGATGACACAAAACTAAGTTGCTTTGTTTCTAAGTTGCTGAAAATTAAGGAATTCCCATAGATGATAAAATTCCCAAGCAAAATGGAAATGATCACTTTTTGCAATACAGTGTGGTGAAAACTGCGGTTGACTTATAGACGTCTATACGGCAAATTGCTTGTATGAAAATGATTCTACTTACTCGCACCACCATGATGTCGATTACCACCTTAAAAAGGGCGGTCGCTGGCTAGTGCAAGTAAGCAAAAGACAACGAAAGCCCGCCTAACACAGAGCGGGCTTTTTTTTACACACGTTTTAGCATGCGTAACCTTAAGGAGCAGCATATGAAAGTCTTAAAGTTTGGGGGTTCTTCTCTAGCCGATGCACCGCGATACATGCGCGTTATGGAAATTAGCACGGCAACCCACCAAACCGACGGTGCTGCGGTTGTACTCTCTGCCCCTAAGGGGGTAACGAACGCGCTTTCACTATTGTGTGAACAAGCAGCCGCGGGTGAAGATTTCCAACCGTTATTCACTAAACTGAACGACACGGTTACCGGCATTGCCAACAACCTTAACGAAGAACTCGACGGCTTTGCCCACGCAAGCGTGGTAGATTTCATCAACAGTCACCTCAGTGTATTAAAGCAGCACCTTGAAGGCATAAAGTTGCTTGGCGTAGCGCCAGATAATGTTTCAGCGGGTATCCTAAGCATTGGTGAATATATTTCGGTTACGCTTTTCAGCGCCATGCTTTCAGCGAAGGGCATCGCTAACCGCGTTATCGACCCGGTAAAATATGTGCTTGCCGATGGCGAATACCTAGACAGCATTGCCGATGTGTCGCTAAGTAAGGCGCGTTTTTCAGACGTACCAAACGATGGCAGTGAGTTCTTAATAATGCCGGGTTTCGTCGCCGCTAATGAAGCGGGCGAAAAAGTAACGCTGGGACGCAACGGTTCAGATTATTCCGCAGCAATTTTAGCGGCGTGTATCGACGCAAGCTGTTGCGAGATTTGGACAGACGTAGATGGTGTTTACAATGCTGACCCGAACCAAGTAGAAGGTGCGGTACTGCTTGATAAATTGACTTATCAAGAAGCCATGGAACTGTCTTATTTTGGCGCTAAAGTACTTCACCCGAAAACCATTGGCCCTATCGCTCAACATCACATCCCGTGTTTAATCCGCAATACGCTTAATCCAGCGGCGCCGGGTACGCTTATCAGCAACGAAAAAAGTGAAGTATGGACGTCGGTTAAAGGTATTTCACAGCTTGATAACGTTACTATGTTTAACGTTGCAGGCCCTGGTCTTAAAGGCATGGTAGGCATGGCAAGTCGCGTGTTTGAAGTCATGTCGAATGCGAATATCTCTATCAGTTTAATTACTCAGTCTTCCTCTGAGTACTCAATCAGTTTCTGTATTCAAAGCAAGGACGCCCAGCGTGCGTTAACCTTACTTGAAGATGCGTTTGCACTAGAGTTACAAAATCAGCTGCTTGATCCAATCGAAGTGCGTCATGATCTTGCCATTGTTACCTTAGTGGGTGACGGTATGCGTCAAACCAAAGGCTTGGCGGCCCGTTTCTTTAACTCGCTTGCGCAAGCGAGAGTTAACAACGTAGCCATCGCGCAGGGCTCTTCTGAGCGCTCAATCTCTACAGTTATTGAAAGCAAGCGTGCGAAAAAAGCGGTAAAAGTCATTCATCAGAATTTTTTCTCTGACCGTCATACCATAGACGTATTCCTAGTAGGGTGTGGCAACGTGGGGACTGAACTGCTAGGGCAGATTGAAAAGCAGCAGCCGGCACTGTTAAAGCGCAATATTCAGCTGCGTGTCTACGGTATTGCCAATAGCCGTAAGCTACTGTTAAACAGCCAAGGTATAGATTTAAGCGGTGACTGGAGCGCAGCACTTGATTCAGCGAGCGAAGGGTTGAGCGTTGAGCGCTTACACCAGTTTGCTAATGACAACAGCTTAGTGAATCCAGTTATTGTTGACTGCACCAGCCATGAAGCCATTGCCAATCAGTACGTTGATATGATGGAAAGTGGTTTCCACGTAGTGACGCCGAATAAAAAGGCGAATACCAGCGCCATGGCTTATTACCGTAAGCTGCGCAAAACGGCACTTTCTACTAACCGTCAATACCTTTATGAGACGACAGTGGGCGCAGGCCTTCCGGTTATTGATAACCTGCAAAAGCTGTTTAGCGCCGGTGACGTTCTGCATCGCTTTGAAGGTATTTTATCAGGCAGCTTGTCTTACGTGTTCGGCAAGCTTGACGAGGGCATGAGCCTGTCGCAAGCGACGCAAACAGCAAAAGACAATGGCTTTACCGAGCCAGATCCTCGCGATGATTTAAGCGGTATGGACGTAGCGCGTAAGCTGCTTATTATGGCCCGCGAAGCCGACCTAGAACTTGAGCTTTCCGACATTGAGATTGAGTCAGTATTGCCAGCAGGCTTTGCTGAAGATTGTTCCATCGACGAATTTATGCAGCAGCTACCTGAATTAGATGCTGCGATAAATGAAAAAGTGGAAGCAGCCAAAGCAGAAGGCAAAGTACTTCGCTATATCGGCAGCATTGAAGACGGTAAGTGCAAAGTAAGCATTCAGGCTGTGCCGGCAAGCAACCCGCTTTCACAAGTAAAAGACGGTGAAAACGCGCTGGCTATCAACAGTGACTACTATAGCCCAATTCCTTATGTGATAAGAGGCTACGGCGCTGGTGGTACGGTGACCGCAGCGGGGGTGTTTGCAGATATTTTGCGTACCATGCCGTGGAAGCAAATGGTGCACTAAAGGCTAACTGAAGCCTTGTAAAAGCGAAACGTAAATAATAAGCGGTTTAAGTAAGTCATTCGATTAGGCGAGCTAAGCAAAGCATGTGGCAGATGCTTAGTCGCCAGCGAAGTAAGAGAAATAATATGAAAGCATTAAAGGCCTTCGCGCCGGCATCAATAGGAAATGTAAGCTTAGGCTTTGACGTACTTGGCGCGGCCCTTGCGCCTGTTGACGGCACTAAGCTAGGTGACGAGGTTGAAATAACATCCGCTGAATCATTTTCGTTAGAAACAGTAGGGCGCTTTGCCCATAAGCTTCCAGGTGATGCAGATAGCAATATTGTCACTAAATGCTATCACTATTTTTGTGAGCAAATGGAAAAAGCAGGTAAGCCAACATCGCCGGTTGCTCTGACACTTCACAAGAACTTGCCTATCGGCAGTGGCCTAGGATCAAGCGCCAGTTCAATAGTGGCGGCGTTCGCAGCGCTAAATGCTTACTTCGATACGCCGTTTGACCAGGATACGTTACTTATCATGATGGGCGAGCTAGAAGGTCAAATTAGCGGTAGCGTTCACTATGACAACGTAGCACCGTGTTATTTGGGCGGCATGACGCTAATGACGGGGAGCGAGGCGCCTGTCACACTGTCATTACCTCTGAGCGACGACTGGTACTACGCCATTTGTTACTCGGGCATTAGCGTGTCGACAGCGGCTGCGCGAGATATATTGCCTAAGCAAGTAGACATGGCAACAGCACTTACGTTTGGCCGCCAGCTTGGCGTATTTGTACACGCGTTACATGCAGGCAACTTTGACTTAGCTGCGTCGGTCATGAAAGATGTTATCGCCGAGCCTTACAGAAAGTCGCTACTGCCAGGCTTCGATGAAGCCCGCGCGTTTAGCGAAGAAACCGGCGCGCTGGCGTTCGGTATTTCCGGCTCAGGCCCAACGGTGTTTGCGGTTTGCTCATCGAAAGCGCAGGCAGAAAAAGTCGCAGCCTATTTAACTGAGAACTACATTCAGAACGAAGACGGTTTTAGTCATGTGTGCAAAATCCCTAGCCAGGGCACGCTAATTTCTGAATAGTTGACGCAATAACTAAATCTGCCTAATTTCACTACATAGAAAACTGGGCAGCGCAACGCTCGCAAGCCAATGCGAACAACGCAGGCCATGCGAGTAAGCAAAGAAACAAATTAAAAGTTTGAAAGGGCGGAGAATTCGCCCAATAAAAAAGGTAACAGCAAGTGGAATTGGTAAATTTAAAAGATTCATCGGACACAGCGAGCTTTGCTGAAGCGGTAAAGCGTGGTTTAGGTAAGAACCAAGGGCTTTATTTTCCAGAGCATATTCCTACCTTAGACAATATTGACGAATTGCTGGAAAAGCCATTTGTAGAGCGCAGCATTGATGTGCTTCGTGCGCTTATTGGAGACGAGCTTAATAACGGCGAGCTTGAAGAAATTGTCAAAACAGCTTTTGCATTTGGTGCGCCGGTTGAGCAGGTTAACGATAACGTTTATAGCCTAGAGCTTTTCCACGGCCCAACCCTTGCGTTTAAAGACTTTGGTGGCCGTTTTATGGCACAAACGCTCTCGCGTATAAGCGAAGGTAAGCCTGTGACCATCCTAACTGCCACGTCAGGCGATACAGGTGCAGCTGTTGCTCATGCGTTCCACGGTATCGACAATATCAACGTGGTTATCTTGTTCCCTAAGGGCAAGATCAGCGCGTTGCAAGAAAAGCTTTTCACTACGTTGGGCGGTAATATTCACACTGTAGCAATCGAATCAGATTTTGATGCATGCCAGTCCCTTGTGAAAACTGCGTTTGACGACCCAGATGTGCGTGAAGGTCTTCACCTCAACTCTGCGAACTCCATTAATATAAGTCGTTTACTGGCACAGGTATGTTACTACTTTGAAGCGGTTAGCCAACTGCCCAAAGAGAAGCGCGACCAGCTTGTTATTTCGGTACCTAGCGGTAACTTCGGTAATCTTACGGCAGGCATGATCGCTAAATCGTTAGGCCTACCGATTAAACGCTTCATTGCCGCAACTAACTTAAACGATACCGTGCCTCGTTACTTAAAAACGGGTGAGTGGGACCCGAAAGCGACGGTTGCCACTATGTCGAACGCAATGGATGTTAGCCAGCCGAACAACTGGCCGCGTATTGAAGCGTTAATTGAGCGTGGTTACATCGACAAAGCGTGCCTTAAGGGTGAAATGGTTGATGAAGAATATACTCAGCTTGCCATGCGCCAGCTAGCGCAGCAAGGCTACACCAGTGAGCCACACGCTGCTATTGCCTATCGCGCGGTAAGCCACGACCTGCAAGACGGCGAAATTGGCCTGTTTTTAGGTACTGCGCACCCAGCTAAGTTCAGAGAAACGGTAGAAAACGTATTGGGTAACCCGATAAGCTTGCCAAAGCCGTTAGCAGACGTAGCGGGCGAAGACAGCCTAGCGGTAGACTTACCTGCGTCCTATGATGCGCTTAAGCAGCACATGATGAACTTGCTTAAGTAATGACATCACTAACATGGCAAAGCGCGCTAGGTAACGAGAAACAAAAAGAGTACTTTGTTGAGTTACTTGAGCGCGTAAAGCAAGCGCGTGAAACGGGTAGTGTTATTTACCCGCCTCAGCCTGATGTATTCAATGCGCTAAAATACACGCCGCTCGATAAAGTTAATGTGGTGATACTAGGGCAAGATCCTTATCACGGCCCTAATCAAGCCCACGGCCTTTGTTTTTCTGTTCAAGCAGGTGTGAAAACGCCGCCGTCGCTTAAAAACATGTACAAGGAGCTATTGACCGATATCGACGGTTTTGTCGAGCCTAATCACGGTACGCTGACGCCATGGGCAGAGCAAGGTGTGTTGTTACTTAATACCGTACTTACCGTAGAGCAGGGCAAGGCACACAGCCATGCGAAGTGGGGGTGGGAAACCTTCACCGACAAAGTTATCGATGTAGTAAATGCGAACTGCGAGAACGTGGTATTTCTTTTGTGGGGCAGTCATGCGCAAAAGAAGGGTAAGCATATAGACCGCGAAAAACACAAAGTGTTACACGCACCGCACCCTTCGCCGCTTTCAGCCCATAGAGGCTTTCTAGGGTGTAAGCATTTTAGCCAAACCAACGAATACCTTGTTGAGAAAGGCAAAACCCCAATCAACTGGCAGGTGTAAATCTAGTTAGCATCGTGCTCTATTTAGAAGAATATGTAGCAACGCAACCAACACCTTGGGTAGCAGAACATCTACACATTGCGGTATAGCATGCAGCGCTAAATATGAGCTTATATAAGTACCTGCATGCGTACTTACATGAGTGATAGGTAGCACTATTCAAAGCACAGCTATGCCTAGCACACATGACTGCAGCACGCTTTCACAAAGCCAGAAAGTAAAAAGGCCGCCTGTTTTATCAGGCGGCCTTCAGTTTATCTTTCCAGTGTTTCTAGCTCGTACTCGAAACCACAATCGAGTTCAGCCAGTTCTTTTTCTAATTTGTAGCGATCTTGTAGCGCTTCGATTTCTCTCCACTTACGTTTTTTACTTTTGGTTTTTGCTGGGCTTGCTTCGATGTCTAACATGGCAAATAGATCTGATTTATCCACTGGGATCTCCTTTTTATACCACTACAACTAATACAGAGTTTTATGTTTTTAATTCCCTCTGTACGATTTTGTATCACAGCCGTCACTAAAATAAAATAGTTTAATTTACCTTTTATTAACAAATTGTGACGATATGATGACAACGGTAAGAAAATGTCCAGTGTGTTTAAAGCGTAAACAAATGCTGTATGTATATGATCCTATTTGTTTTATTAGTGACCAAATACACAGTGTTACGGATGTCAAAAAGTGTCTGTCGTATAGCCGATGAATACCGCAACAAAAAACGGCCAGCTTCCGAAAAAGCTGGCCGTTCAGTTTGTTATTTGCACCAAGTGGGTGATTTTACATCACCTCTCATTCCTTATTTTGGTGCATTCGCTGCTCTGAATTTGGCAATCAATTGTTGTGTTGAAGCATCGAAATTGTCTTTGTCTGCTTCGCCTTGAATGCCAGCAAGTACTTGGTTTCCTAATACTTTACCTAACTCTACGCCCCATTGGTCGAATGAGTTAAGGTTCCAGATAACACCCTGAACGAATACCTTATGCTCATACATTGCAACCAACGCGCCAAGTGTTTGAGGCGTGAGTGAATCAAACAAGAAGGTGTTGCTTGGCTTGTTACCCGGCATGGTTTTGTGAGCCGCTAAACGCTTACGTTCTGCGTCGTCTAGGCCCTTGCCATCTAAGTCCGCATAACACTCTTCAAAGGATTTACCCTGCATCAGTGCCTGAGTTTGTCCGAAGCAGTTAGACGCGAGCATGGCGTGGTGCGTATCATCTTGGTTTGGTACGTTAAGCGGCAGCATGAAATCAGCTGGAATAACGCCTGAACCTTGGTGAATAAGCTGGTGGAAGCTATGCTGACCGTTAGTCCCTTCACTACCCCAAATAATTGGGCCAGTAGGGTAGTCTACGCTTTCCCCTTCTTGAGTCACTTCTTTACCGTTACTTTCCATATCTAACTGCTGTACGTAGGCAGGTAGACCGCGCAGGTAATGGTAATAAGGCAGTAATACATGAGACTGTGCATCGAAAAAGTTTCTGTACCAAATACCTAATAGGCCAAGCAATACGGGCATGTTTTCTTCTAAAGGCGCGGTAGTGAAATGGGTATCCATTTCAAACGCGCCTTCAAGTAAGCCCTTAAAGTTTTCAAAACCCAATGCTAATGAAATAGGCAGGCCAATAGCAGACCAGAGTGAATAGCGCCCGCCTACCCAGTCCCACATTGGGAAGATGTTGTCTGCGCTAATACCGAAGTCGGTAGCTGCTTTTACATTTGAAGACACTGCTACAAAGTGTTTTGCGATATCTTCCTGAGTACCGCCAGACTTTAAGAACCAGTCTTTAGCTGTAAGTGTATTTTGAAGCGTCTCTTGAGTAGAGAAAGACTTCGATGACATCACCACCAAGGTCTCTTCAAAATCAATGCTAGATAGCACGTCGTGAATATGACAGCCGTCAACGTTGGCAACGAAGTGTACTTTCACTGCGTCAACCGTATGGGGTTTTAACGCCTCGGTCATTATTTTAGGCCCAAGGAACGAGCCTCCAATACCAATTGCCACAATGTGCTTAATAGGCTTGCCGGTGTACCCTTTATGCTCGCCGCTGTGAATAGACGCGGTAAACGCTTCAATTTTTTCAAGCGTTGCATGTACTTCAGGCATTACGTCTTCGCCGTCTACCAACACTTTGCGGTCAGAGAAGTTACGAAGCGCGGTGTGAAGCACTGCGCGACCTTCGGTTGAGTTGATTTGCTCACCAGAAAACATCGCGTCGCGAAGGGTTTCTAACTTACAGGCACGAGCAAGATCAAATAGGCCTTTTAACGCGTCTTCGTTTACGCGGTTTTTCGAGTAGTCTAGAAAAATACCGCAAGCTTCTAGCTGCATCTTATCCGCGCGGCTTGTGTCTTGTGCAAACCAGTCGCGCATATGCGCACTTTTCACTGATGCAGCAATATCAGATAAGTTTTTCCATTCAGGAAGAGAAGTTAAAACACTCATTGTTTCAATAGCCCTTATGCGCTTAGTTTTTCGCGAAGCGTAGCTTCAAGTTTTTCTTGGTCGGCAGCAAAGTTGCGAATGCCTTCAGATAGCTTTTCAGTTGCCATCGCATCTTCGTTCATTGCCCAGCGGAATTCGCTTTCAGTTAAACGCTCACCTGGTGTTTTGGTTGCGTCGTTGTCTTTAAGTTTCACTTCCAAGTCGCCTGGCTCGTTTGCCAATTCTTCAAGTAGTGCAGGGCTTATCGTTAAGCGATCGCAGCCCGCTAGCGCCTGAATTTCGCCAATGTTACGGAAGCTTGCGCCCATCACTACCGTCTTGTAGCCATGTTCTTTGTAGTAGTTGTAAATTTTCGTTACAGATACTACACCTGGGTCTTCATCTGGTGCGTAAGATTCGGTACCGGTTGCTTTCTTGTACCAGTCTAAAATACGGCCTACGAAAGGCGAAATAAGGTATACGCCCGCTTCGGCACACGCTTGAGCTTGGGCAAAGCTAAATAGCAAAGTAAGGTTGCATTGAATACCTTTTTTCTCTAGTGCTTCTGCCGCTTGAATACCTTCCCACGTTGATGCAATTTTAATTAAGATACGTGACTTATCGATGCCAGCGTCTTCATAAAGCTGAACTAAGCGCTCTGCTTTTTCGATGGTTGCTGCGGTATCAAACGATAGGCGAGCATCAACTTCGGTAGAAATTCGGCCCGGGATAGTGCCAGAAATTTCTTTACCAATAGCCACGGCAAGCTTGTCAGACGCGTCTGTTAGTTGCTGTTCTGCATCGTTAGACTGCAGCTTTGCCCATGCTACAGCGTCATCAATTAGGCTTGCATATTGAGGAAGACCAGCCGCTTTCAAAAGTAGCGACGGGTTGGTAGTGGCATCAACCGGCTGATATTTTTTAATGGCATCGATGTCGCCCGTGTCGGCAACTACGGTGGTGATATCACGTAATGAAGCTAACTGATTGCTCATAATTCTCTCTGTTCTTTATCAATAATAAGTTTGGACAACTCGCTGGAAAAGCCAGTTGAATAAAACGGTTCGCTTGCGCGTGTGTAGGGTTTTGCGCTTGCGTTTTCTTTCTGCTCTCTTTTGTATCCCATGGGGAAAAGGGCAAATGCGAATATAGCGCTTTGATCTTCAAGACACACAACCAGAGGTGTATCTGAATTATTGTTTGAATAATTATTTGTAATGCTATTTATATCAAACCCGTGTGACAATTCATACATAAGATAATGACAAAATGGCTAATCGGATTTCTCTGTTAAGCCAATTTGCGTCTTTCTTATGCCATTTTGCTTCTCAGCGCGTATGAAGTGGTACAATAAAGGCGTAAAATTTAAGGAGTCGAAATGTTAGTTGTAGTATCCCCAGCGAAAAATCTAGATTTTGAAAGCGACATTCCAGTAAAACAGTTTACTCAGCCTGTCATGCTCGAAGACACGGAAAAGCTGATGGAAGTCTGTCGCACGTTATCGCCTGCCGATTTATCATCGTTAATGAAAATCAGCGACAAGTTAGCCACCTTAAATGCTAACCGCTTTGCCGAGTTTACTACGCCATTTACTCCTGATAACGCGCGTCAAGCTATGTATGCGTTTAACGGCGATGTGTATACCGGGCTGGACGCATACTCGCTAGATAGCGACACAGTTGAGTACGCACAGAAACATTTACGCATTTTGTCAGGCCTCTATGGCTTATTACGCCCCCTTGATTTGATGCAGGCTTATCGCTTGGAAATGGGCACTAAATTAGCGAACCCTGAAGGCAAAGACTTATATGCGTTCTGGGATGATCGTATTACCTATGTGTTGAATAAAGCATTAGAAGCACAGGGCGATAATGTACTTATTAACCTTGCCTCTAACGAGTACTTCAAAGCCGTGAAGAAAAAGTCTCTAGACGGCATGATTATTACGCCAACGTTCAAAGATTGCAAAAATGGCCAGTATAAAATTATCAGCTTCTTTGCAAAGAAAGCGCGGGGTCTTATGGCGCGTTACATCCTTGAAAATCGTGTTGAAGATGTAGAAGGCTTGAAAAACTTCGATGTAGACGGCTATGTGTTTAGCGAAGAACAAAGCTCATCGACGGAACTGGTGTATCTTCGCAATCAAGAAAGCGAATAATGCGTTTCAGCGGATAGTGATAAATCAATCAAATTGGCGCTAACACGCAAAGTTAGCGCGAGTTCGAACCTCTATGCTCCTAAAACATTGCCATCGCACTTCTGCGGTGGTGATGTAAATGTTTAGATTCAATCTGAAGCCCAATTTGATACCAGCTATGCCTTCCCGCTTCTTTGTCAGAACGAATCCTCATCTACTAACAGACAGTAAGATTAGCAAACAAACACACTGCTGCATGCTACACTATGTTCAGTACCAATCACCCACCAAGTAGGGCATAACCTTGAGCATATTAGTTCGCAATTTACCTAAATCATTCACTCAGGAAAACCTTGAGGATCTGTTTTTTGAGTTTGGCACCATAGCATCGTGCGATCTGGTAATGGATGAGGCTACAAACCTATCTAAAGGCTTCGGTTTCGTTGAAATGAGCACACAGGAAGAAACCGATAAAGCGATTGAAAAGCTTAACGCCAAGGTTATCGACGGTAAGAAAATTCGTGTTAAGTGGTCAAATCAAGAGAAAAAGCAAGCTGCAGCGATAGATGATGCGCCTGCGCCTAAAAGAGATATTCCTGACAATGTGTGGGGAACGGCTTCTAGTAACAGTTCTGAGAGTGAAAAGGACGCGGAATAGCTCTGAGAGTAATTGAGTTAGTTAGTGCTGACAACTGAGGTTGTCAGCACTAACTGGTAGCTCAACCAGATACGGTTGCTGTCTGTACTTGGGTATTGCGTGCAGTCATAACAATGGCTAGCCATACCAACACGCCACCACCGGCCAGCGCTAAACCTACCCAACCTGTTGAAGCATAACCATAGCCGGCTGACAACGTCATACCCGCCAGCCAAGGGCCCAAGGCGTTTGCCGTATTGAAAGCGGCATGGTTCATGGCTCCTGCTAAGGTTTGCGCTTCGCCCGCCACATCCATTAAACGGGTTTGCAGTGGCACTACCATACCGCCCCCGATGCCGATGAAAAACAATGAGGCTGCCATTATATATGGCTGACCCATAGACGCGGCGTACGCGGCTGCAGATAAACCAAGTAGAACCTGAAAAACGATGGCTGAAGTTAGCAGTCGGCCTTCAGAATAGCGCCCAGCGATAATGTTGCCCAGGGTCACGCCAATGCCATAGATAAGCAAGGTCGCAGAAATTCCCCATTCGGGTGCCGAGGTCGTGTTTAAGTACGAGGCACTAAAATAGGAGTACACCGAGAACATGCCCCCAAAGCCAATAGCGCCCATGAGCAATACCAGCAGTACGTCTTTATTTTTCAGCGCTTTAAGTTCAGTCAGTGGCTTGGCATCTGGGTTTGGACCGCGGTAAGGTGCAGTTTTCCAGACCATTAAAGCGGTCACTAGTGCAAAGGCAGAAATCATGAAAAAGCCGGTTCTCCAGCCAAACATTTGCCCGATACCGCTAATTGATGGCACCCCAATAATATTAGCAATAGCTAAACCCATGATGACGTTACTCACCGCCTGAGCCCGTTTATTTTTACCCGCAATGTCAGCTGCAAAAAGCATGGCAATCCCGAAATAGGCACCGTGAGGCAGGCCAGCAATAAAGCGCGCTATATTCATTGTCCATTCTGACCATGCTAGTGCTGTTAGCAGATTCCCACCGGCATAAAATATCATCATTGAAATAAGCATGGTGCGTCTGGCAAGGCGAGAAAAGAAGATAGTGATAAGCGGTGCGCCTACTACAACGCCAATGGCATAGGCACTAATTGCATGACCTGCAACCTTTTCAGTAATACCAAAATCTTCAGCGAAGTAGGGCAGTAACCCCATAGCAGCAAATTCGCTGCAACCTATTACAAAAGTGCCGAAAGCTAGCCAGAATGTAATAGTCGCCAGTGAATATTCTCCCGTCGCAGAACTTTCTTCTGAACAGACCCGATGAGAAGCTGTCTGAGTAGAAGTGATATCGTCAGTTTGATTTGCCATAAGCTACCTTTGTTCCTTCATTTCTTACCATACAGTCGCCTGCTAGCTGCTTGAGCACGGCGCACTGGCACAAGATTAAAATACAAAAACCGGCAAATGGTATGTTTGCCGGTTTTCTATGTTTGAAAGCCATTGCTTTGGCTATTCAGAAAGGCCAAAAGCCCCAAGCTTGTGCTTTATTGGTTCATCTATTACGTAAGATCCTAGCAGTGAATGAACGTTAAGTAACGGTAGATGATAAGATTTCTTAATCATTTCAACGATTTAAATGTAGTGTGTTTGTTAATGACTTGAGTCGCGTTATTTGCTTAGCGATGCGCATGGATTTTCTATCAACACTAAAGTAATTGTTTTCTGTGCGTAAATGTTTGTGATTGAAAAAGCTGGCATTTAGTCGCTTATTAACATTTTCAGTCGGGTTAACCGCTATATTCGTGTTTATGTTTTCAAACCTACAATCACATTAAAAAAACAAACTTCTTGACTTTAAATTGTTCTATATATAGAACATTCCATAAATAGAACAAATATAAGTTGGCGCCGTGTGAATCAAGCCACCCTTAATATTCTAGGTAGGCATCTTAAGAAACTTAGGCAAGATAAAGGTGTCTCGCTGTCGCAATTAGCCGCAGGGGCAGGTATTGCCAAGTCAAATCTTTCTAGGCTAGAGCAGGGTAACGGTAATCCTACGTTAGATACTATTTGGCGATTAGCTAAGCAATTAGACGTGCCATTTGGTCAACTTGTGCAGCCCCTTAGCACAAGCGTGGGAGAGAACGGAGTAGAAGTGCGTCTCATTGAGCAAGGGCAGGGAGTACCCAATGTCGATGCTTACTGGATGTCTGTTGCACCTAATACGCGGCGAGAAGCCGAGGCTCACGCGACTGGAACACAAGAAACCATTACCGTGATAAGCGGTACGTTAGAAGCAGGGAATATTGGCAGTACCCAACTACTGCTACCCGGTCAAAGTATTGCTTTCAGCGCCGATTTACCTCACGTCTACAAAACTCAAGATGAGTGGGTAACGTGCCTTATCACTATCGTTTATCACAAAGAGGCAATAAAATGAGCCAGGTTTCATCAAAAAGTGGGCTAAAGCAGGGGATCATAGATGGGTTACCCTTGCTCGGAGGGTATATCCCGGTAGCCATTTCATTCGGCGTTATTGCCATTCAAGCTGGCTTTTCAACATTAGAGGCTACGCTAATTTCTGTGTTCATTTACGCAGGTGCGTCGCAATTTCTTTTAGTTGCCATGGTGGCATCAGGTGCTCCCCTTTGGCTAGCCGTGTGTATGACACTATTGGTCAACGTACGCCATGTGGTTTACGCGCCCAACTTAGTGCCTTATTTACCGCAAAGCAAAGCGTGGCCCTATTTAATGCATGGCCTTACTGATCAAATTTTTGCGCTAGCCCATACACGTTTACCTTCTATGGAAGACACCAAGAAAGTAGATTGGTTTAAAGGTGTATCAATGGTGGCGTGGTTTAGTTGGATTCTGGGTACAGCACTTGGAGGTATAGCGGGAGACTCGCTTACACAGAAATGGCCAATTCTTGATAGCGTGATGCCCTTTGCCTTACCGGCGTTGTTTGTTGTGTTATTAGCGCCAAAATTTTCTAATAAACTGTGGAGCGTTACCTTGCTGGTAACGATATCCATAGCGCTTTTTGTTGCGCTTAGTAGTTTTAAAAATGCAGCTATTCCGCTGGCGGCGCTATGCGGTGCGCTCACGTTCTATTTGCTTACTTCCCATGTTGAAAGGACGCAGTCTCATGCAAACTGATATTTGGATAGCAATTATCGTGGCGGCGATAGGCACCTACGTGTTGCGCGTAGCGCCGTTATTATGGACACAGCGTCACTTCAACAAACACAAGGCCAACAATACCCAAGCGCGCTTGCCTACTTGGTTAAGTGTGCTAGGTCCATTGATGATTGCAGCTATGTTGGGCGCTTCGCTTATTCCTAAAGCCCCGTCTGCGGCCAGTTGGATAGCCACAGGCGTTGCAACTGTGATAACAATACTCGTTTGGCGTAAGACCAAGGCATTGGGCCTGCCTGTATTCTTCGGCGTCGCCGTTTTTGGCGTAATATACTGGTGCGCTTTGCATTTCTTATAGTTATTACGCAGGCTAAACGGGCGATAAATAGTTAGCTTTTTATGCTTTTCGTACCTTTTAGCAAGGCTTCTGAACAGTGCTCGCCATGGAGCACCGAGATGTCGCCAGTAGTTTCAAGGACTACTGCTCTCACTTCATTTAAGTCTAATACGTTAGCTTCCCGAAGCTTAGCGAGCAAATCGCTGCGTGCCACCCGAGTTTCTTCAAGCGCGCCGTCAATAATTTCGCCGTTTCTCATTAAAATAACCGGCGTGTTTTGCATTATTGCGTCAATTTTATCAGACCGTCTACGTAGTCTGGCGCTAACCGATTGCACAATAAATAGGGCGGCCATAGCAACCATGGCTTGCAAAAACGCTTCCCACGTGGTCGTTTGAGAAGCGCTGGCGAGCAATGAGCCTACCGCTACCGTCATTACGAAGTCGAAGTTTGTCATTTTCGAAAAAGAACGTAAGCCGTTAATACGAATCAGTAATACTACCCATACCATTGCCATAACAGTTAGGAAAAAGCCTCTACATATCAAGTCGAGCGTTGGGCTAGCGCTAAACATACACATCTCCTCATATTGCTATAGCATCAATATCCATTTGTTTACATAGAGTATTAGCAATACGTTGAGTCGAAGCGTTGAGATTTATGCTTAGACAAACTCGCTGTACACTATTTTATTTTCCCATGGCTTTGTCGCCCCAGATTTCTTTTAAGCGCTGGTCGCGACCACAGTTCCAACGGTAGAATTTGTACCGAACAGGACTTTTCTTATAGAAATCTTGGAGACCTATTTCATCACCTTTAATTGGATAAAAAGTAGATGCATCAAGTATTGGTGTCACCACGTCTTTATTCGGAAACTGGGTGATTACGTCAGCTTTTGTTTTTTCGGCGATAGCACGTTCTTTATCGTTCGCAACAAAAATAGCGCTTAGGTAGCTGGGACCTTTGTCGCAAAACTGCCCTCTGTCATCAAAAGGGTCAAAGAACGGTTTAGGCTGCAATTAATTTCATCGCAGTTTGAAACATCACCTTTTCTCGCTTACAAATGGAAGAGCTTAGCTAGCGATTAACAGTATCGCACTAGAATCGAAAACAATTAATGCCAAAAGAGGGTAAGTAAAATTTTCATCAGACTCTGTAGTCTGCATTCACTGGTAGCAAAGTGAACGCCATCCTATTTCGCCCGACTGCTCTGTAGCCCAGCCATGACAGGGATTGTAGTAAGAGTCTTTCGATCGGCAGAGCACTTGCATCTCAGCAATTACGTGTGAGTCAAAATACGCGACAACGTGTGATTTCACTCTGTGAAGTAGTTCAGTTTTGCTTAACGCTAATCAAACGTTGCTTTACTTCGTGCAGCCGGTTGTCGTTTGTTCAGGTCTCTAAAAGAGCTTGGCTCAGATTTAATTAAGTAGAAAGTAAGGAAGATAATATGTCGATAGTCAAATCAGGTAGTGCAGCATACAAACCGTTGGGTAAAGAAGGAAAGGGCAGTATTTCTACGGAAACGGGCGCCTTATCTAATCAGCCCTATGGTTTTAATACACGTTTTGAAGATGGAAAAGGGACTAACCCCGAAGAATTGATTGGTGCCGCCCATGCGAGTTGTTTCACCATGGCGCTTTCTTTTGCATTATCCGATGCAGGGTATGATGACGGCGAATTAAATACCACTGCCAAAATAAGCCTAGACAAAAGTGATGACGGTTTTGAAATTACCAAGTCGGCGTTAACATTAGACGCTGAAGTTGAAGGTATCACAGAAGACGAGTTTGAGAAGATTGCTCAGGAAGCGAAAGAAAACTGCCCTGTGTCTCAATTACTTAATGCCAACATTACGTTGGAATATAAGCTAAATAATAGCTGAGGTGTTAGCACTGAGCGTTGAGGTAAACGCGCTAGGCGCTAGAAAACAGTAAACACATTTAAAAAAGCTCGCTTCTGTTAGCGAGCTTTATTTATATCCGCTTAAAAATTTAGATGTAAAAAGCCCCCAGTAATTGAGATGTTTGATTACCGGGGGCTTTTAGTTTAAACGCTTCTGTTAGGGTAGCTAGCGGTTAACTGCCATTAACCTATTTACCGATTAGGCCACAAGCAACGCGTTCGCCGCCACCACCTAGTTTTTTAGGGGAGTCTGAGTAGTTGTCGCCGCCTGCGTGAATCATAAGTGCACGACCTTCAATATCTTCAAGCTCTAGCTCTGGGGCGAAAATAGGCTGCGTGGCTTTTCCGTTTTCATCAACATACAGCACGGGAAGATCGCCTTCGTGCCCTTTCTCAGACCATGGAGCTCTGTGTTTATTGGTATCTTCTGGGTCGAAGTGTCCGCCGGCAGCACCACCAAGTATTTTTTTACCGTCTTTCATAGCCGTTGAGCAATCACCATTTTGATGAACATGAAACCCGTGTATACCCGGCGTTAAACCGGAAAGGTTAGGCGTAAAAACCACACCATCATCGTCGTAACTGCTTACCTTTACAGTACCCATGCTCTGGTTGGTTTTAAGGTTATTCATCACCACCTCTTTTCCTTCGTGTTGGTGATGACCTGCTAAGCTGCCTGCACTTAGAATCAGTGAGATAGACCCTGCTAGGGTAGATAATAAACGTTTTTTCATCGTGTTCTCCTTCACTAGATTAATGACGTATTTTTGAAAACTACAAACCTTAACGAGCATAAAGTAAACCAGTTGCGCGAACTCTACAGCAAAGCTGTTAAGGCCTTTACCAATGTAGACTCTAAGGAAGCCAGCGTTTAGCTAAACAAAATTAACCGCAGCGCATAATGAAAGGGTTATACCCTGTGTATGAAAAAGTTACTGTATGCTTTACCTTGGACGTTTCATTTCTTTGAAGACGTACAGATGGAAGATTCATGTTACGGCGGTAAAACTCAGTAACAATATCTAAGTAGCACTTTTATCCTATTAGCCTTACAGTTAGCGCATATAAATTCACATTAGAGGCAAGGGCATGTATACACTTTACGGTTACCCTAAAACCCGCTCGGTTCGTGTAGCGTGGGCGCTGGAAGAAATTGGTTTACCTTACGAATACAAACTAATCGACTTGAAACAAGGTCAGCATTTGTCTGATGAATATAAAGCAGTAAGCCCATCGGCGAAAATACCGGTATTGGCAACCCCCGAGGGCACACTGTCTGAGTCAGCTGCCATTGTCACTTACTTGGCTGAGCGCCACGGTATGCAAGAATTTATTCCCGAGCCTGGCAGTTTCTCGCGGGCTAAGTACGAAGAGATGATGCTATTTCTCACCAGTGAGCTAGAACAGCCGGTTTGGAATTTAGCCAAGCACACGTTTGCTTTACCCGAATCGCAAAGATTGGAGGAAATGCACGGCGTTAGTGCGTGGGAGTTTCAGCGTGCGCTCAGGGTGTTTTCTTCTATGCTTGGCGGTAACGAATTTGTTTGCGGTAACATGTTTACTATGGCCGACGTTATTGCAGGGCATATTTTAGCGTGGGCTAAGGGCAGTAAGTTAGCAATCGACTTTCAAAATATAAGTGACTACGCACAACGTGTACTGTCACGAGAAGCCTATGAGCGTGCGTGGCGCGGCGAAATGTCGCACTTACCCGCTCAATAAGATAGGTTTTATTGTTTAGCCTATATAGTGCCAATAATAATTACGACAGAGCAAAAGCTCCTATCCAAGGAAATATCATGAAATTATTCAAAACGTTGCTAGTTAGCAGTGCAGTTGCAATTGCGTTAAGTTCACCGCTTGCGGTTACCTATGCGCACAATCATCAGGGTGATAATGAAATGGTCGCCAAAGCGGCGCACACTGAGCATGAGAAGCTCTTCGCCTTGTTTGCTGCCGCTGATCAGCGAAATATAGAGCTTAATCCGATTATGGCGATTTTCCGTGGTGATATGCGCTATGCCGACAGAATGGGTGACTTCTTGACAGACTCCCACGCATTAGCGGGAAAAACGGCTACACAGCTTAATTTGTCAGAACTTAAACAAATTGACCGCAGCAAGTTAAGCGATACTGATAAGCTTGCCTACGATGTATTTAAATACAACCAAGAACGCTCGCTAAAGATGTCGTCAGACGAAATTGAAGCGCTTACAGAAGTACGTCCTGTGAACCACTTCAGTGGATTCCATACCTTTTACCCTACGTTTGCGAGCGGAAAGGGCGCTGCACCATTTAAAACGGTAGAAGATTACGAGAACAATTTATCTCGCCATAAGGATTACATCGCGATTTCTGACCGTGCTATTGGTAAGTTTCGCGAAGGGATGGAAAGTGGGGTGCTTGAAACTAAGCTAACTATCGACCGTGTGATAAAACAGTTTGATACTCAGCTGGCTATCCCTATCAAAGAGTCGCAGTTCTGGGGACCAATCACCATGTTTCCAGAGAGCTTTTCCGACGAGGAAAAAGCGCGTTTGAGCGCTGACTACGAGAAAGCGACGCAAGAGATTTACGATGCAACCACGCGTATGCGCGACTTTCTTCGGGATGAGTATTTGCCTGTTGCCCGTGAAAGTATTGGCCTTAGCGATATGAAAGGTGGTGCAAAGCTTTATCAATTGATGGTAGAAGGTTCAACGACACTGCCAATGACGCCTGATGAGCTTCACAAGCTGGGCTTAAAAGAAGTTAAGCGTATCAAAAATGACATGCTTGAAATTAAAGACGAAGTAAAGTTTGAAGGCACGTTAAACGAGTTCTTCGACTATGTGCGCACCGATCCCAAGTTTAAGCCTGAAAGTCGTGAGGCGCTAACCCAGAGCTATTATGATATTGGTCGTGAAGTGGACGAAAAAATTGACCAATACTTTTCATTGCTGCCTAAGTCTGAGTTAGAAATAAAGCCCTACGACCCTGCTATTGAGCAATTTAGCGCGGGTGGCTCTTATCAGCCGGGCACCCCAGATGGTTCTCGCCCGGGAACCTTCTACTTTAACGCGTACGACTTGCCAAGCCGCTTAACAACGGGCAACGTTACCTTATACCTACACGAAGGCGCGCCAGGTCATCATTTCCAAGTGAGTCTTGCGCAAGAAAATGAAGCGCTACCGTCGTTCATGCGCTTTAGTTTCCTACCTGCGTTTGGCGAGGGGTGGGCGCTGTATTCTGAAACGCTAGGCTATGAAATGGGCTTCTTTGAAGACCCGTGGAACCGTTACGGCACGCTTCAAGACGAACAACTTCGCGCAATGCGTTTGGTAGTAGATACCGGTATTCATGCTAAAGGTTGGACCCGTGAACAAGCCATCGACTTCATGCTTGATAACTCAGGTATGACGCGTACGGAAGTGGTAGCAGAAGTAGAGCGTTATATCGCTATTCCTTCGCAAGCGCTGTCTTATAAAGTTGGCGCACTTAAGATTCAAGAGCTGCGCGCTCGTGCTGAAAAAGCCCTTGGCGATGATTTCGATATTCGTGAATTCCACGCCCAAGTACTCAACACAGGCGGTATTCCACTGGCTATTTTAGAGCAGAAAATTGACCGATGGATCGCGAGTCAAAAAAGCGCGTAAATAACCAGAAAATAAGTAAATCTTAAAACATCTTAAAGCCAGTAAGTATAGACCTTACTGGCTTTTTAGTTTTTGCGACCAATGGCAGTGATCTTGTTGCATCCCTTCACTAGAGTAATAAGTAGACAGTTTTTTACTAAAAGTAATGGAGAGAAAACGTGGAATTAGGGCTTTTTTCGTTGAGTTTAGCCGTTAAGGATATCAGTAAATCGAAAACATTTTATGAAGCACTGGGTTTCGAAGCCATGCCCTCCTGTGGATCTATTGAAGATAAATGGTTAATGATGAAAAACGGGTCTACCATGATTGGCTTGTTTGAGGGGATGTTTGAAGACAACATCATGACTTTTAATCCCAATGACGTGAGAGCCCTTCAAGCTAACTTAGTGGAGCAGGGGGTAGCCCTAGAAGTTCCTGTAAAAGGTGATAGCGGCCCTGGGCATTTAATTGTCAAAGACCCAGACGGCAACGCTATCATGTTCGATCAGTTCTAGATTCGGGCTGCTAGCTCAGCGCCTTGGCGAATAGCCCGTTTAGCGTCGAGTTCAGCCGCTACGTCGGCACCGCCAATAATGTGAACACTTACGCCAGCCTCTTCAAGCGGTTGCTGTAGTGGCTTAAAGGGCTCTTGCCCTGCACACACGATAATATTGTCTACAGGCAACACCTTCGGCGCGTCGTTAATAAAGACGTGTAGACCTTCATCGTCCACCTTTTCGTAGCTCACGCCATTTATCATTTGAACATTGTGATGTTTCAATGACTGACGATGGATCCAGCCCGTTGTTTTGCCAAGTCCTTTTCCGACTTTTGAGGTCTTACGTTGTAGTAAATACACTTCACGCTCAGAGGGCTCTATGGCTTTTTCTTTTAGCGCGCCAGGCGCTGAATAACCTTTATCGATTCCCCAATGGTCCAGCCATTTTTCCTTGTCTTGTGCCAAGTGCTCATGTTCAACTAAGAACTCGGCCACATCAAAGCCTATGCCGCCCGCACCAATAATTGCGACTTTTTTTCCAACCGGTTTATGGTCGCGAAGCACATCCAAGTAACTCATTACTTTTCGGTGATCGTGCCCTTCAATTGTCAGCTTGCGTGGGTTTATACCTGTTGCCAACACAACTTCATCAAAGCCCATATTTAAAAGGCTTTCAGCATTAACCTCGTGGTTAAGATGAATCGTCACGCCAACGCGAGCTAGCTGGTTATCGAAATAGCGTAGAGTTTCGTAAAACTCTTCTTTGCCAGGTACTTGTTTTGCATAATTAAACTGGCCGCCAATTTCACTCGCTTTATCAAATAGGTGTACCTCGTGCCCACGGTCGGCGGCATACATAGAAAACGCCAACCCAGCAGGGCCAGCTCCTACAACCGCTAGCTTTTTCTTGGCTTGGGTAGGCGTAAAGGTCAGTTCGGTTTCATAGCAGGCCTGAGGGTTTACCAGGCAACTAGCACGTTTTTGTTCAAATGCATGGTCTAGGCACGCCTGATTACATGCAATACACGTGTTGATAAGCTTAGATTCATTGCGCATGGCCTTGGCAACGAAATGTGCATCGGCAAGAAATGGTCGTGCCATCGACACCATGTCAGCATGGCCTTCAGCCAACACCGACTCTGCTACCTCTGGAGTATTAATTCGGTTAGTGGTAACAAGGGGAATAGACACTTCCTTTTTCATACGCTGGGTGATCCAGGTAAACGCTGCGCGCGGTACGGAAGTCGAAATTGTTGGCACTCGCGCTTCATGCCAGCCAATGCCGGTATTAATAAGCGTTGCCCCTGCCTTTTCAATTTCTTTGGCTAAGTAGACCACCTCATCCCACTTTGCCCCGCCTTCAACCAAATCCAGCATAGACAAGCGATAGATTATAATGAAGTTAGTGCCCACTTTTTCACGAACGCCTTTTACTATCTCTAGGGCTAAACGCGCACGATTTTCTAAACTGCCGCCCCACTCATCGTTTCTGTGGTTGGTGCGCTCACAAAAAAACTGGTTAATGAGGTAGCCTTCAGAACCCATGATCTCAACGCCATCGTACCCCGCCTTTTGCGCAAGGCTTGAGCACTTAATGTAATCTTTAATGGTGCCTCTTACGCCGCGAGAGGAAAGCTCACGAGGTTTAAATGGCGTGATAGGCGATTTCATAGGCGAAGCAGAAACCGCTAAAGGGTGATAGCCGTAGCGACCTGAATGCAGTATTTGCATACAGATTTTACCGTCTTCTTGGTGCACGGCATCGGTAATTACGCGGTGCTTTTTAGCATGACGAGAGCGGGTCATTCTGCCGGCAAAAGGGGCTACCCAGCCTGAAATGTTAGGGCTTATCCCACCGGTTACGATAAGACCTGCGCCTCCTTTAGCTCGCTCGGCGTAAAACGCCGCAAGCTTGTCAAACCCGCCTTTTTCTTCTTCCAGACCCAAGTGCATAGAGCCCATTAGCGTGCGGTTTTTCAGTGTGGTGAAGCCCAAGTCTAGCGGGGCTAATAAGTTAGGGTAAAAAGGCGAAGGCTGCGGTGAGGGCGTGCTCATAATTATTCTCTGTTGTTATTGGTTATGAGGGCAGTTGGCGCACAACGTTTTATTATGGCGCGTGAGTAGGTGAACTTGCCCGACCAGTTGTTTTGATTATTTACTACTGTAACGAATTGGTAAAGCAAAGCTGGCAAATTTTTAACATAATAAAAAAGCGAGACACCCACTTAACGGTTATCTCGCTTATCTATTTTAGTTTGGTTTTTCTTATTAACGCGCCAAATCCTTGCGCTAAACGTTGCGACTTGTGTTGCTATGTTAGTAACACAAGGCCAATAAAGGGCTACTCATCAACGTACATTTTTTGTTGGAATTTTAAGGTTTGTTTACTCGAGCCTTTTTGAACATCAATTTCAAACCTGAAGGTTTCCTGGTCGCGAAACGGCAATACAGCTAAATAGTAAATAGCATCGCCTTCCTCTACCTTTTTAAAGGTGAGCTTACGGGCGTTACCTATTAAGTTCTTCGCCGTACCCGTCACGTCAGCGCGCTGGGCCGCCCCTGAAACTTTGTCTAGCACAGAAATGTTAACCAGTGCGTTAAACTTACTTCTTACAATGCCGTAGTTTGCTGCCACTTCCGGTGTTAAAAAGGGCGTACTTACCACCATGTAGTGCACGTCCCACTCTCCAAGCGTTTGCTTTTGTTCAGCGAACGCAGAGGCGCTTAGGGCAGATAATATACCCGCTAGCAGCGCAACCAAGCCTAATTTCAACTTACTCATAATAAAACCTATTGTACGTTTACCATTATTCAAGCGTAAATTTTTACCGCTTAATGTACTGTCGAATATAACCTTTGCCATTAGTTACATGGGGAAGGTGTCTTGGATCAGAAGCTGTAAAAACTGTAATGCGATAATGGCAATGAGCACTGATAAATCTAACCCGCCAAGAGGTGGGATGATTTTTCGAATAGGAGCTAAAAAAGGCTCAGTAAGTTGATAAAGCACATAGTCCACAGGCGACTGGCCTTGTGAAACCCAGCTTAAAATGGCGCGTAATAGCAAAACCCAAAACATCAGAGACAAGGTTTCTTTCACTACGCCAATGACCGACAAAATAGCAATGCCGATGGGGTTAAGACTACCACCAAACATAAGCCCGAGCGTAACTAATTTTAACGCGCAAACAGCTACGGCAAGTACAAAGGTGGCAGTGTCAAACCTGCCGATTGAAGGAATGATGCGGCGCAACGGCCCCACAATAGGGTGGGTTGCTTTTACTACAAATTGACTCAGCGGGTTATAAAAGTCTGCCTGTACCATTTGTAACCAAAGGCGCAGAATAACCACCATCAAATAAAGGTTGAATAAGGTATCAACCAAAAATACCGTTGCGTTCATGTTAAGTTGTTCCTAAAACGTTATAGCTGTTTTGCCATTTCGTCAGCACGTGCAACTGCTGCGCGCATTGACTTGCTGACAATGTCTTTTAACCCTTCATTAATGAAAGTGTTGACGGCTTCTGCTGTCGTGCCGCCCTTTGACGTAACTTGGGCGCGAAGCTCGCTTAATTCAAGGTCTGGGTTGTTACAAACCATTTCGGCTGCACCGAGCATCGCTTGCTGCACCATTAAGCGCGATTGCTCTTTGTCAAAGCCCATGTTCATGGCTTCTTCTTGCATGTTTTGTAAGAACAAGAAGAAATACGCTGGGCTACTGCCCGCTGCGGCAATCACACCATTAATGCCCGCTTCTTCATTTACCCAAACGGTTTCGCCAACGCTGTTCATCACATCGTCAACATATTGTCTGTCTGCTTCAGAAACTGTGCTATCGGCATACATACCCGACATGCCTTTACCTAGCAAACTTGGTGTATTTGGCATAATGCGAACAACAGGGTATTCACCGCCCAGCATTTCTTGCAATCGTGCAACGGGTAGACCGGCTGCAATGCTTAAGAATAACTTACCCGATAGATCGTTATTCTTTTGCAGTTCGCCGCACATATCACCCATAATTTGTGGTTTTACCGCAAGCACAATGGCATCAGCGAATTGGCAGGCTTCATCGTTTGACTGTGTGGTGTGAATACCAAACTCGGCTTTTAAGCCATCAAGCTTGGGCGTTGATGGGTTGGCAGCAAGAATATTTTCCTTTGCATATCCAGATTTGATAAGACCACTGATGATGCTGCGGCTCATATTGCCCGCGCCAATAAATGCTAATTTTTTCTGTTGCATGTAAATCCTATTTGTTGGTTGCGTTTTAGTTTGTGTAGTGACGAGTTTACGCTACCGGTTTGGGTAATCTCGCTTACCAAAAATAGCCGTCCCAACTCTTACCATAGTCGACCCATGGTGGATGGCCTCTACCATATCACTACTCATTCCTACGGATAGGGTATCAAAATTGCTCAGTGATGTATGGTAGTGGTCAAATAATTCTTTGAGCTTAGATAGGGTTTGACGCTGTTGCTCATCGTCAGGGTTTGCCTTTGGAATAGCCATCAACCCTCGCAGACAAAGGCGCTCTTGCGATGAAACAAACTCAACTAGCGAAGCTAATTCACTAAGCGAAACACCCGACTTACTGTCTTCGTCATCGACATTAACCTGTATGCACACGTTTAAGGGCGGCAGTGATTCTGGGCGCTGTTCATTTAATCTTCGCGCAATCTTTTCTCTGTCTACCGATTGTACCCAATCGAAATGTTCGGCTACTACTTTAGTTTTATTCGACTGAATAGGGCCAATCATATGCCACTCGATATTGTCGAGGTTGGAAAGTTCCTGAACCTTTTCAACACCTTCCTGCACGTAGTTTTCACCAAACATTCGTTGTCCCGCTTCATACGCTTCAATGATATCTGATACGGGTTTTGTTTTGCTAACCGCTAGCAATTTAACGGAATTTGGTGGACGATGTGCACTATTAGCGGCTTGGTCTATTCCTTTTCGTGCGGAATTTAGTCTTTCTGCTATTGTTTGCATTATTCACCTTGTTTTGGAGAAGTGGTTGTGGATATTACCGAACTTTTGGCTTTCAGTGTTAAGAATAACGCCTCAGATTTACACTTATCAGCGGGCCTACCACCAATTATTCGTGTAGATGGCGAGATGCGTAAACTGAACGTGCCTGCCCTCGATCACAAGCAAGTACATAGTCTCGTTTACGAGATTATGAACGACATGCAGCGCAAAGAATACGAAGAAAACTTAGAAACCGATTTTTCTTTTGAAGTGAATGGGTTATCTCGTTTTCGTGTCAATGCCTTTGTTCAGAACCGCGGTGCCGCCGCTGTTCTGCGTACTATCCCCAGCAAAGTATTAACGTTAGACGACCTTGGTGCCCCGGAAATATTTAAAGAGATCATCAATCAGCCTACAGGTATTGTGCTGGTAACCGGTGCCACAGGTTCGGGTAAAAGTACTACCTTGGCGGCCATGGTCGACCATATTAATACGCACAAACGCGAACATATTCTGACCATTGAAGACCCCATCGAATTCGTGCACGACAATAAGCTCAGTTTGGTAAACCAGCGTGAAGTGCATCGCGATACCCACTCTTTTAACAATGCATTGCGTTCCGCGTTACGTGAAGACCCAGACGTTATTCTTGTCGGTGAGCTGCGTGACCTCGAAACCATTCGCCTTGCTATCTCGGCCGCGGAAACAGGTCACTTAGTATTTGGTACGCTACATACTAACTCAGCGCCTAAAACTATTGACCGGATTATTGACGTTTTTCCTGCAGAAGAAAAAGCCATGGTGCGCTCTATGTTATCTGAGTCTTTACGCGCGGTTATTTCTCAAACACTGCTAAAGAAAGTAGGGGGAGGCCGAGTGGCGGCTCACGAAATCATGGTAGGTATCCCAGCTATTCGTAACCTCATTCGCGAAGATAAAGTGCCTCAGATGTATTCGGTTATCCAAACCGGTCAGGCCCACGGTATGCAAACCATGGATCAGTGCTTACAGCGCCTGGTCGCCATGGGAGTTATAAGTAAAGAAGACGCGGCTGCAAAGTCAGTGGATAAACAGTCGATGAACAATTTCTAGAGGCCGTTATGCTAGATTCACTACTTCAAAAAATGGTTGATACCAACGCGTCAGATTTATTTGTCACTGCGGGCTTTCCGGTTAGCGCTAAAATAAACGGTAAACTTACCCCTGTCACTGATAGCGCAACGTCAGAAGAGGCATCACTCGCGCTGGTTCATGAAGCCATGACCGATAAGCAGCGTGACGAGTTTCATACGTCGAAGGAATGCAACTTTGCTATCGTGCGTGATGGCATTGGTCGTTTTCGCTGTTCTGCATTTTGGCAGCGAGACCAAGCGGGTATGGTTATCCGTCGTATTGTGACGCAAATACCGAAAGCCGATGACTTGGGTCTGCCCCGAGTATTAAAAGAAATTATCATGTCTAAGCGCGGTCTTGTTCTATTCGTAGGTGGGACAGGTACGGGTAAATCAACCTCGCTAGCTGCACTTATTGGGCATAGGAATGAAAACTCTCACGGGCATATACTGACCATTGAGGACCCTATTGAATTTGTACACGAGCATAAAAACTGTGTGATTACACAGCGTGAGGTGGGTATTGATACCCAGTCATTCGACGATGCGCTTAAGAGCTCGTTACGACAAGCGCCAGACGTTATTCTAATTGGTGAGATTCGGTCTATGGAAACCATGGAATATGCCATGTCGTTCGCCGATACGGGCCACCTGTGTGTGGCAACGCTGCATGCGAACAACGCGAACCAAGCCATAGAGCGTATTATGCACTTAGCGCCTAAAGATCAGCACGACAAGCTGCGCTTTGATTTAAGCTTGAACATTCGTGCTATTGTTGCCCAGCAACTGGTGCCGACGCCAGACGGTAAAGGGCGTGTGGCTGCCATCGAGATACTGCTTAATTCACCATTAGTGCGTGACCTTATTCAGCGCAATGAAATAGGCGCGTTGAAAGAAGCCATGAAAAAGGGCAAAGAGCAGGGCATGCAAAGTTTTGATATGGCGCTCTACGACCTTTACAAGGCCGGCCGAATTGACATGGATCAGGCGCTGCATCATGCTGACTCTCCGAATGATTTACGCTTAATGATTAAGCTGGATACCAGCGATGGCTCAAGCCTAGGTACGCTGTCTAACGTGTCGATTGATATGGACGATTAATGGTTGTAGAGCGTGGATATAGCCTTTGAAAAAACTGTTCTCTTCGCAAGATGCTTTTGAATTACAAGCTGTTCGCAGCGAATTAGATGCGTTGTCTATTCCTTATATGGTAAAAAATGAGTTTGCCAGTGGGGCAATAGGCGAATTACCTTGGCAGGACTCGCAACAAGAGGTATGGCTTGTTGACGATACTTGGTATACGAGAGCATCAAAAGTAGTAGAGGCATTGATAGGGCGAACGAGCGACAAAGCGGATATCCAATCGGACTGGCGCTGCCAACAGTGCGGTGAGGAAAACGGCGGCGCGTTCGAGCTCTGCTGGCAATGCCATGCGGGAACGCGGCCTGAATAGTTCTGGCCTAATTCGTTATAGGGTTTATACCCGGTGAGCCTACAAGGCTAAAAGGGAAATGTCGCAGTGAAACTTTGCTGCGTTAAACGCTACTCGTATTGGCTTTCATTCCAACTGGCGAAAATAACGCAGGCCGACACGCTATCGACTTTGTCTTTTGTCAGTTTTTTGTACCCACCTAATTCAAATAGCATAGATTTGGCGTCAGTTGTGGTGAGGCGCTCATCACACGTTTCTACTGCAACGCGAAAACGCCCGTGAAGGCGGTTAGCGAACTTTCGCGCACGCTGCGTCATTTCCTGTTCGGTGCCGTCCATATTAAGGGGCAAGCCTACCACTACCACGTGAGGCTGCCACTCTTCGTAAAGCTTTTCAATTACATTCCAGTCTGGAATACCGTCGCGAGCTTTTAACGCGGGAAGAGGTGAGGCTGTACCGGTAATTTCTTGGCCAACTGCCACACCAATACTCTTAGTGCCAAAGTCGAACGCTAATACAGTACGACTGCCTAACTCAGGCATGACCGGCTCCTGGTGCTAGCTGCCAAACATCCACACCGAGTTTATTCACAGTGGCCTGCCATTTTTTGTGCATAGGCGTATTAAAGAGGATTTCTTCATCGGCCTCGATGGTGAGCCATGCGTTCTCCTGCATTTCCTTTTCTAGCTGACCGGCTGTCCACCCTGCGTACCCAAGGGCAATTAAAACATCATCTGGGCCTTCGTCATTGGCAATAGCGGTAAGTATGTCCTTCGACGTAGTCACCATGACCCCAGGCGCAAGCTTAAGGCTAGATGCCCATTCTTTTTGGGATGAATGAAGCACAAACCCTCGCTCTTGGTTTACCGGGCCGCCGGCTAACACTATTTGCTCAGCTTTATCATCAGATACCATAAGCGCTTTGTCTGTTTGCTCTAAAAGCTGCTTAACGTTCATCGTAGAAGGTTGGTTTACCACTATGCCCATTGCGCCTTCTGCGTTGTGCTCGCATACATAAATAAGTGAACGAGAAAAGTACGGATCGTCCAAACTGGGCATCGCGACTAAAAAGTGGTTTTGTAAGCTTTTCAATTCCGTCATAAATCTTCTTTCATTTGTCTTTCGCTGCCAATTAATAGCGGCTGCATTTTGTACACTCATGTTTCGTTATGCGTTATAAGCAGTGGCAACTGGACACTAGTTTTATACCTATTACTTAGCTAAGCGCTTTTCAATGGCGTCAAATAATGCACCCATTATATTAACGTCGTAGGCTGCTTCTATTTCTCTTACGCACGTTGGGCTGGTTATGTTTATTTCGGTAATCTTATTGCCAATAACATCAAGCCCCACAAAAAGAATGTTGTTTTCTTTCAAGGTGGGCGCAATCGCTTCTGCTAACGCTTTATCCGAGTCTGAAATTGGCTGTGGACGTCCCGTACCCCCTGCGGCCAAGTTTCCTCGGGTTTCCCCTTTGGTGGGCAGGCGTGCTAGGCAGTAGGGCATCACTTCGCCATCGACAATTAGCACGCGCTTGTCGCCATCTTTAATTTCTGGCAAGTATTCCTGCACCATCATATATCGCGTGCCCAACTGAGTTAGCGTCTCAATAATAACACCTAGGTTATTGCCATCAGGCTTCACGCGAAAGATAGAGGCGCCGCCCATGCCATCTAGCGGTTTACAAATAATATCTTGGTGCTTAGCGTGGAACTCGCGAATTAACGCTTGATTGTTCGACACCATGGTATGGGGGATATGCTCTGGAAAATACGAAGTAAACAACTTCTCGTTGTAATCGCGAAGAGCCTGCGGATTATTCACCACCAGCGCACCTGCATCTTGCGCTAATGAGAGTACCTGAGTGGCATATAAAAATTCACTGTCAAACGGCGGATCCTTGCGCATAAGCAGCACATCAATGTCGCCCAAATGAACGGTAGACTCATCTTCAATGGTGTAGAAGTCGGTTGCTTGGTCTTTCACCAATACGGTTTTAGCCAGACCCATCGGCTTACCATTGTCTAAATACAAGTCTTTCAATTCAAAATAAACAACCTTTGCACCGCGGCGCTGTGCTTCAAGCATCATCGCGAAGCTCGTATCTTTATGTGGCTTAATGTTCGCAATGGGGTCCATGATTACGCCAACGGTATATTGCATAATGTTTTCACCTTGAATGTTTATAAAGTGCCTGCACACAGGGCTTATCTGATAGATTGTTAATATTGGGACGTAGCTGAATTCTTCAAGATACGTGACGCCTAAAGGTTAGGGCGCTTTGTACCTTAGCAACAAATATCAAGTTGTTGAAAATAGCACTCTTTATAACACGGAGTAAGCCCTATTTTACTTGATAGGGCACCAGTCTAATAGTGGGAACTAAAAATCGCCGTGTTGAGCTTGAAGTATGCTTAAACTTGTTATGGCTGCGGTTTCAGTTCGCAAAATACGCGGTCCCAAACTAACAGATTGGTACCCATTTTCGTTGGCTTGATGTATTTCCGTGTCTGATAACCCGCCTTCTGGACCAATTAATAAACGAAACCCCTGTGCGTTGTATGGCTGTCTTGCTAGCGGCTGTTCAGCGCCTGGTGCAAGCACCAGTCTTGTGGTATTGGTTGAAGATGATAGCCAAGTGTTTAGGCTCACCGGCGCGTTTAGCTTGGGGATAATATTACGCCCACTTTGCTCACAAGCTCCGATAACAATCTTCTGCCATTGCTGGATTTTCTTTTCCCAGCGAGACTCATCGAGCTTCACGGTGCAGCGTTCGGTAATCACTGGTGTTATCTCTGACACACCAAGCTCAACGCTTTTTTGAAGAACCGTATCCATCCTGTCGCCTTTAGATACACCTTGGCCGAGATGTAGGTGAAGAGGAGATTCTTTAGCTAGGGAAAGGCAAGCATCGGCTTCTACGATGACTTTCTTTCTTTGAACACTGATAACTTGTGCGCTGTATTCATTGCCGTCGCCGTTAAAAAGTACAATGGGACGATTGGGCTTTATGCGCAGTACGGTAGCAATGTGATGCCCTGCATCTTCGGTTAACTCGAATTCTTGCTCTAACGGAATAGGATTGGGGTAATAAACTCTAGGTATACGCATAGTAAATTAGGTGTTTGCTTTTACCGCGTATAATACGTGTGTAAATACAGGTTGCAATGCTACCGACGACATCATGTAAATAATTACTTCAGAATTTACATAAACGGCAGCACGCTGCCTATTTTAGAATCACTTGACTCGTGTGGTTACTCTAAGCCGCATAAGGCGAAGAGTTGTCCGAAGTTGATTTCAACACTGAGGTTGATGGCTTCGGCTTTGGTGCTGGGCGGTAGTCCGCTCTTGCATACTTGGTATGTTTTCCTTTATCAGTGCGCAGTGAGTACAAAAATAAACACAAAACAACTGAAAAGAGTGTTATGAGAAGCAACATGCGTTAATCCTTTAATTGACATAGTTTGCTAAAGCTCGTTCATACCGTCGATCGTCGCCAGTAGAAAAAGGGAATAGATCGACGCGTTGAATGAGACTTTAGTCTAAAGCTTTGCGGCTAAAAAATCATCAAAAAAATTATCTTAAAACTCGGTAACTTCCAGCAATCTGAAAAGTAAAAAGCGCATCTAGGCTTCATGGACAAGTTTGCTTTGACTGCGTGACAAAGGTGTGACAATTATTCAAAAGTATACTCAAACTTTAGTCTAAGGAGAGTGCGCGAACGGAGGTTTACATCACTACTTTCGGATAATACTAACACTTTCAAAGGGCTATGAAGCTTAGACTTTAGAGCAAATTTAAGCTGTTTGGGCCTATATTGTATTGGTGTTCATACGAATTGCTGCTAACGTAATTGCGCATTTAACAACTAACCATGACAAGGACCATATTATGGAAGAGAAACTTTCGCTTTTTTCTGCAAGCGATGTTGAAAGGTACATAAACGATTACGCTATCCCGTGGGGTATTAACATTGCGATGGCGATTGCGATTTATGTAATAGGTAGGATTGTAGTTGGATTCCTTCTTTCTATATTTAGACGTGTGATGTCAAAGTCTAAATATGACGACATGCTAGTAGATTTCCTAGAAGCTATTCTAAGCGCTATCTTGATGCTCTTTGTTATTGTGGCATCACTTGATCAGCTAGGTGTAGATACCACATCGTTGGTTGCTATTCTCGGTGCTGCTGGTTTAGCGATTGGTCTATCGTTGCAGGATTCTTTGAAGAACTTCGCCGCTGGCGTAATGCTACTGGTATTTAAGCCGTTTAAAGCGGGCGACTTCGTTGAAGCTGCAGGTACTGCTGGTTCAATCAAAAAGATTGGCATTTTCACAACCACAATGAATACGCCAGACAACAAAGAAATTATCGTTCCAAATGGGAATGTCTACAGCGGTAACATCACTAACTACTCGGCTAAAGATACTCGCCGTGTAGATATGGTTGTAGGCATTGGTTACGACGCTGACTTGCTAAAAGCTAAGCAAGTGCTGCAAGAAATGATTGCAGCGGACGATAGAATCCTTGCTGAACCTGCGCCAACCGTAGCGGTTTCTGAATTGGCCGATAGTAGCGTTAACTTTGTCGTACGTCCTTGGGTAAATGCTGCAGACTTCTGGGCTGTGAAGTTCGACTTTACAGAACAAGTTAAGCTGCGCTTCGACAAAGAAGGTATTTCAATTCCATTCCCACAAATGGATGTGCACCTTCACAAAGAAGACAGCGAATAATCGCTTGTTTCTATCACGAAAAAAACGCTGCTAATTTGCAGCGTTTTTTTTGCGTGTAAAACGCGAATTGAAGAGTCAATATCGCGTAAGTGTATTCAACCTATCGGCAGTTTGGTCTATACGCCGTTGCTTGATAATCGGCGTACGCGTCAGGCATATTTGCTTGCAAGTTATCTATACGGGTTTGTGGCGCGGGGTGAGTGGATAAGAGTTCCATAGGGCGGTCGCCGCTACTCGCTGCATCCATATTCTGCCACAAGTTAACAGATTGTCTTGGGTCAAACCCCGATTTTGCCATGAGTTGTAAACCGATAACGTCTGCTTCCGATTCATGAGTCCTGCTAAAAGGAAGTTGAACACCAACTTGAACACCTAAGCCTATCGCCGCCATTATCGGGCCAGATTGGGGGACTTCGTTCGCCGCAAGCACTTGGCCAACAGCTTGGCTGCCCACGTTTATTAGGGTAGATTGAGACATACGTTCGTTACCGTGCTCAGCGATAACGTGGCCTACTTCGTGACCAATAACCGCGGCAAGTTGATGCTGATTCTCAGCGACTTTCAACAACCCGGTGTACACGCCAATTTTACCGCCAGGCAGTGCGAACGCGTTCACTTGTTCATCATCAAAAACAACGACTTCCCATTGCCCGTTAAAAACACTCGCCGGAACTTGCGCGGTAATCGCGTTTGCAACGCATTCTACGTAAGAGTTTTGCACGGCCTTATTTGAAATTTTTAACTCTTCTTTCATACCTGTGAAAGCTTGATCGCCCATTTGCGCCAATTGGCTTTCAGAATAAAGTAGTACTTGGTTTCTTCCCGTCGGTGAGGTTGCGCAAGCTGTTAACGTGAGCGCTGCTGCCATCACTGCCGAGGCTGTGAATTTCAATTTCATGGTTAATCCTTTTAATAGCCAAACTTAATAGTACACGCAGTAAACCCTGCAAAAAAACGCTATGTTGTTTAGGTGGTACGTTTATATGGCGATATTAGTATCAGATAGTGCTTATAAATAAAACTATACCTTTGCGGTAGACGTCTTACTTTTTTCCTTTAAATTTTAGACAGTAGAGCGCTAACACGATTATTTGAAATGTGTGGTTACAATTAGGCGAGTATGGCTTAAATACTTGTCTGTGTTATAGAAAAGTTACCCACCTTTGCCTATTTAATATTTGTGTCATAAACTGATTCTAATTTATACATAGAAGTTACATAAATTTTCTGGTGTACTAGTTCGTGAAATCACCGTTTTCCCTAATACTTTTCTCAGGAAGAAATGGAAAACTCTGAGATTTCTGAAACCTCGTAACGTACGACAAAAATACAAATAAAAAGGAAATCAAATGGCAGTGCGTAATAAGTTTAAATATGGATTACTCGCATTTTTAGTTTCAGCGGCACTTACGGGATGTGGCCTTGACGGCGACGATGGAGCGCAAGGGGAGACCGGTGCACAAGGGCCACAAGGTGAGCAGGGTGAACCCGGTACAGACGGTAGCGATGGTACCGATGCATCAATCGGTATTGCTATGGACATTGTTGGTCGCGCATTTTTAGGTAATCAAACGGCTGCTGAAATTGTCCAGTACCATGCTGAAACCAGCACGATTTATGCAACCAATGGTGAAACCAATACCATAGCTATCATCGACGCGTCTGGTGTGAGTTCAGCCACTATGGCAGACCCAATTAACACCACTTCGCTTACGACTACCACTATTGCACTGCCAGCAGATATCAATGGTGTAGCGCTTGGTAGCCTTACCAGTATTGCCATAAGCGGTGACCTTATGGCGGTGGCGGTACCCGCCGCTGTTAAAACAGATAATGGTTTTGTACTGTTTTACAACGGGCTAGACAGTTCAGCACCTGCCTTCCTAGATTCGGTAGAAGTTGGTGCATTACCTGATATGGTTACCTTCACGCCAGACGGCGGAAAGGTATTGGTTGCAAACGAAGGTGAGCCATCTGACGATTACACCGTCGACCCTGAAGGTTCAGTTTCTGTTATTAATATTCTTGCAAGCGGTGAGCCTGAAGAAACTGGCACTACCGTGGGCTTTAGTGCGCTAAACGGTAGCGAAGCCGACTTGATGGCTCAGGGCATGATGTTCCCTAACCCAGCAGGGCGCACAATCAATGGCACTGCTATTACCTCATCTGTCGCTAAAGACCTTGAGCCTGAGTACATTACAGCAACCAACGATGTGGCTTATATCAGCCTTCAGGAAAACAACGGCCTTGCTATTTTAGATTTAGAAGAGCTAACGATAGATGTTGTAGGGTTGGGCACGAAGACGTGGGCCGGCCTTAATATCGACATACAAGAAGACGGTTCGGTTAGTTTTGGTCAATACACTGGGCTTTACGGTGTATATCAACCGGATACCATCGCTAACTTCACGTGGAAAGATGCTACGTTTATTGTGACGGCTAATGAAGGTGACGCACGAGAGTATTTCTTTGACGCGGCAGACGAAGCAGCCTGCACGGCAGCGGGTGGCGTAGACTTCGATGAAGATGATGGTTGTTTAGCTTACACCGACGAAGTCAAAGTAGAAGACCTGACGGCTGCTGCAAATTCTGAGTTAGCTATGCTTCAAGCTACTGGCGAAGCAGATGATTTACGCGTTACTTCAGCCATGGGTGATGCGGATGGCAATGGCGAGTATGACGCCGCGTACGCATACGGTGCCCGTTCATTTACCATTTGGGATCAAAACGGTTTAGTTGTTTATGATTCAGGTGATGACTTCGAGCGTATTACGGCTTCTGTGCATGGTGCGCAGTTTAATAACGGTGATGATGAAAACGAAGGCGATTCTCGCTCTGAGAATAAAGGACCAGAGCCAGAAGCACTCACCGTGGGCCAAATTGGCGATCGCACTTATGCGTTCATCGGTACAGAGCGCATGGGCGGTATTTTCGTCTATGACGTCACCAACCCCTACGACGTTCAGTTTGCAGAGTATGTGATTAATCGTGACCTTACAGAAGGCCTAACTGCTGATGACGTGATTGGCGACCTTGCTCCTGAGAGCCTGGTATTTGTCAGCGCAGAAGACAGCCCTAGTGGTGTGCCGCTGTTAGTGGTAGGTAATGAAGTAAGCGGTACAGTAACCGTTTGGCAAATCAACCAACTATAACTTGTCGCTTAAACGAGATAAGAAAACCCGCTTCATGAAGCGGGTTTTTTATTGGCTTTTCACAAACGCCTCAGCATTGCCGAGGCATTGTTTTGACGGTTTATTAGTACTTAGCGGTAACGCCTACAATTAAGTCTGAGATAGTGGTAGGGGCAACCTCGTCATCAGTTTGGAATGTGAGGCTGTAACCCAAGCTGCGCGTGACATACCGTGATAAATACCCGCACGCAATAAAATGTCATCACTGTAATCCATAACAAAGTTTGCGCTTGGTAGGACTTCAGTGTAGCTGCCACCGCCTTCAATACGCTCTACAACCGAATCGTCTTCAACTAGCGTTAATGTACCAAGCTCACCTTCAATAACTTCAAAAGCGCTTCTAAAACCAATAGACGTAACCTCAGTATTTACAACGCGTACGCCAAAGTTACCACGAATAAACTTGCCCTACATTTCTGTATTGTAGTTCGCCATTGCCCATAAGGCCAAGCCCGATGAAACCAATAGCTGGTTTAGACATTATCTTTTCCTCTTCTTTAAATTTCTAAAGGTTCGATACAACCTTGTCACCATTGGTATCAGCTAGTCGTTTACTTGCAAGCTGCTATAAGTTCATGACTACTGTTATTACCAATTTTGTAATTTAACCCTATTTATGTCTTGCCAATTTGTCAACCAATAACAGGGAAAAGGTCATTTTTTTGTAAGTATTTTGTTGAGGAAGGGAGGGGGAAGATAATGTATTTTCTGCCTATTTATTGTGTGCCAATCTAAATAAGTATTAATTTTCATGTTCTTAGGTTTTTAGCGTAGCGAATTTTGAACTGATTTTGAAATAGAGTGCGGGGGGAGAATTGACGGAAACAGATTTTAAACTGAATAATCCCATTTTGGTGTTTTATTGGTCAGATCAATTTTGTTGAGGTACTGATATGCCGCTGAAAGTGGGTTTGGGTACGTTAGCTATGGTTACACTGAAAGAGGATTGAGGTAAGCTATAGGTCATAAAACGCCGTCGCTACCCCTGTGGAGGTAAGAGAGCGGTAAATTGCGCGAGTAGCAGTGCGTTCAGGACACACAGTAACGCAATGCTCAATACACGTGTGGTATTAACTAATAGTAGAGAATGCTTATGTCTCAGCAAGTTGTGATTAGCGGTGTTGGTGTATGGCACCCTAAAGACAGTGTTACGAACGAAGAATTAGTAGATAGTTATAACGCTTACGTTGATGCGTTTAACGAAGACAATAAAGCCCAGATAGACGCAGGTGAAATCGCCGCGATGCCTTACTCAAGTGCCGAGTTTATTGAAAAGGCATCAGGTATCAAAAGCCGCTACATTTATCAAAAAGAGGGTGCGCTTGATATTAAGCGAATGAAGCCGAAAATCTCCCCCCGTGGCGATGATGAGCTTTCGCATCAAGCTGAAATTGCCGTTGAAGCCGCTAAGCTAGCATTAGCATCGGCTAATCTAGAAGCAGCGGATATAGACGCGGTAATTGTATCGTGTGCTTACACGCAACGCGCTTATCCTGCTATTGCCATTGAGGTTCAAGAGGCGTTAAACATTGAAGGTTTTGGCTTTGATATGTTGGTAGCCTGTTCAGCGGCCACCTTCGGTATGCACCGGGCCTACGAGATGCTTTGTGCGAAAAATGCGTCGCGGGTATTGGTTATCAACCCTGAGCTAGTTTCCCCACAAATCAATTATACAGATCGCGACAGCCACTTCATTTTTGGCGACGTCGCAACGGCTACCGTATTGGAGCTAGCTGAAACCGCTAAAAGCGAGCACGTTTACGATGTGCTAAGCACCAAAGCGCTGACCAAGTTTTCCAACAACATCCGGTCAAATTTTGGTTACATGACCCGCGCAGAAGATGTTGACCCCTACGGACCTGACAAGCTGTTCCATCAAGCTGGGCGAAAGGTGTTTAAAGAAGTATGCCCTATGGCTGCAGCACATATAGAAGCGCATTTGGCAAGTCATGATCTTACCCCTGAGGGTGTGAAACGCTGGTGGCTACACCAAGCGAATATTAATATGAACACCTTAATCTGCAAAAGGTTGCTAGGTCGAGACGCCGATCGTACTGAAGCACCTATCGTGTTAGATGAGTTTGCCAATACCGCGTCTGCAGGTTCTGTTATTGCTTTTGGCTTAAATCACGAAGATTTGGTTAGCGGCGATGTGGGTGTGCTTTGTTCGTTCGGCGCTGGCTACTCAATTGGATCGTTGGTTATTCGTAAAAGGTAATCAACTAGCGTAAAGGGAAGTTCTGCGCGTTATCGGGTGCAATGAATACAGAGACGGTGCGCGCGGCTGCTGTTGTAGTTCTCATAACAATGATAATAAGGGTGAGATAAAAGGATGATTTCAGATATAGGCTATGGGTTAAATAGTCTGGCGCACTTAGCCCTTTTATTATTGTTATTAACAGTACGAAAGCCTGGCGTGGCCAAGCATCTTTTGGTGCTGGCCACGGCCGCTACAACGCTGTGGTCCACCAGCCTGATAACCTCTCTTTTCGGGCCCATCTCGCTTAGTTGGTTGTTAAGTGCAGATGTGCTTAAACAGCTAGTGTGGCTATTGTTTTTAGCGGGCTGTTTGCAAAGTAGCTTTAATCGCTTTTCCGATGTATTAAAACGCCCGGTTACGTTAATTATTGTAGCGCCGGCTCTTCTTGCGCTTCTTACTCCTTACTTGTTAGCGGTAAACCCGGCCTGGAGCTTTCTAGTACTTATTGTACTTTCCTTAGAAGTACTGGTTCTGCTAGAAGTGGTTTACCGGCAAGCTGGCAGAGAGAAGTGGGCGTTTAAGCCTCTCATTATTTATCTTGGCGCTACCAACTTATTCGAGTTTGTTACCTACGCCAATGCAACTATGGTTAATCAGGTAGAAATTGGCTATATCGCTGCGCGAGGTTATATCTATTTTTTATTGATGCCGCTATTGGTGATTTCTATCAGACGTATCCACCATTGGGGAATCGATATATTTATCTCCCGAGACGTTGTTCTACACAGCTCACTTTTATTAGTGGCAGGCGGCTACTTGTTTGTGATGGCGGTGGTGGGATACGCGATTAACTATTTAGGGGGGAACTGGGGCGCGACGGTTCAAATTATACTGGTGGTGATGTCTTTTGCCCTATTGGCAACGGTGTTTTTGTCGAATGCCTTTCGAACAAAAATTAAAGTATTTATTACTAAACATTTTTTCGCCAACCAATTTGATTACCGCGTTGAATGGGTGAAGCTCACTCAGTGGCTTACTCGCGCTGGAGATACGTCGCCGCAGGTGTATCACGCGGGTCTAACTGGCGTACTGAATGCCATTCAATACGAGTCGGGGTTGCTGTTTAAAGTGACTCAAAACGGTTACGAATGTGTGGCTGAAGCGTCACCTGTTGCAAATAATGGCAATATACACACGACACTTGATGTGCTGGCCCACTACAGCGACAAGAATGGTTGGATAATTGACACAGACGCTTATCTTGTAAAGCCCTTTGACTATGAGGGGCTCAATCTAGACCGCGAGGCGTTAAAAAAATGGGGCTATCAACTTTTTGTCCCTTTTTTGAAAGACGGTGGGTTATGGGGCTTCGCCGTACTTGCATCGGGAGATAAAGAAAAGATTAGTCTAAATTGGGAAGTTAAAGACTACTTAACGGCGGTATCGGAGCAGGTGGGTACGTATATGCAGCACCACGAGGCTGCACAGGTGGTAGCCGAGAACGCTCAATTCGCTGCATTCAACCGTATGTCTGCATTCGTCTTGCACGACTTAAAGAACGTGCTGGCCCAGGTTGATTTAATTTTAGCCAATGCTCAACAACACAAACACAACCCAGAATTTATCGACGATACGTTCGAAACCTTGGAGCACACCAAGGCGAGAATGGAGAAAATGCTCAAACAGCTGACAGATAAAAAAGCGGTAGAAGAGGGCGTGAATTCAGAGTTTTTACTTTCCGATATTGCCAATGATGTTGTAGAAAACCGCTGTATGGGGTTAAGCCCAACTCCTTCTGTACATATTGTCAGAGAGCGCGCTGTGATGGTGGATAGGGAAAAGGTAGCAAACGTGCTTTATCACCTTATCAGTAACGCTCAGCAGGCTACCGCAGATGACGGTGAAGTTGATGTGGTTATTACAAGTAATTCCGATGATAATACGCAGCTCGTCATGATAGAAGACAACGGAATAGGCATGGATAACGAGTTTATTGAAACGCGTTTGTTTAAACCGTTTGATACCACCAAAGGCAATGCTGGCATGGGAATTGGCGCCTATGACGCGAAAACCTACATAGAATCAATTGGTGGTAAACTGACTGTGCAAAGTGAACCTGGTCGCGGTAGCTGTTTTACGCTGTATTTTCCGATAGGATAGAGATTATCAGTGACAAGGCCGTAGTAGACACGGGTCAGTCCCCGTGCCCTTAATGGATGAAGTATAATAATAGGATGATGAAATGACCGATACCATTTTGGTAGTAGACGATGATTTAGGTATTCAAAAGCAGCTTAAATGGAGCCTTACCGATTACAATGTTGTTTTTGCTGATGATCATACGTCTGCCATAGCTCAGCTACGTCGTTTTGAACCTAAAGTTGTCACCCTGGATTTGGGGTTGCCACCAGACCCGGCAAACGCGTCTGAAGGGTTGAGAATTCTTCACGACATCATTTCATTAGCGCCGCGTACCAAAGTTATTGTTGTAACGGGCAATAACGACAAACAGCATGCGCTTAAAGCGATAGATTTTGGTGCCTATGACTTTTACCAAAAGCCCATAGATTCTGACACTATAAAGCTGTTAGTTCACCGCGCGCTTAATCTAGCTACGTTAGAGCATGAAAATAGTATTCTTGCTCGCACCCGCTCGGGAATGTCTCGCATAGTCGGTAACAGCGAAGCCATTCAGAAAGTCGTACGTCGCGCAGAGAAAATTGCTAACACTGACATTAGCACCCTTTTACTTGGCGAAAGTGGCACAGGTAAAGAGGTATTCGCGCGCAGTATTCATGAACATAGCCCAAGAAGAGACAAGCCATTTGTAGCTATTAACTGTGCATCTATCCCTGAAAACCTTTTGGAAAGTGAACTGTTTGGTTATGAAAAAGGCGCCTTTACGGGGGCTAATAAAACCACGCTTGGTAAAATAGAAACAGCGCAGGGCGGCACCCTGTTTTTAGACGAAATTGGGGATATGCCCATTGGCCTTCAGGCTAAAATGCTTCGCTTTTTACAAGAGCGGGTTATAGAACGGGTTGGGGGGCGTAACGAAATACCCGTGGATATTCGGGTAATCTGTGCTACTCACCGGGACTTACAAAAAATGGTGGCAGAGGAAACCTTCAGGGAAGATTTATATTATCGGGTAGGAGAAATGCCGATCCTGATCCCGCCGCTTCGTGAACGTGACCAAGATATTATTCTCTTAGCTCGAACCTTTCTCAATATTTACAGAGAAGAGTTTAAAGCAAAGGCAAAGAGCTTCTCTGAGTCTGCAGTGAACGCTATGCTGGGACACAAATGGCCTGGCAATATTCGCGAGATGCAAAACAAATTAAAATCAGCGGTAATTATGGCTGAAGGAACCGTTATTCAGCCTGACGACTTAGGCTTAATGCCGGTTGATGCTCAAAATGAGCCTGAAACTCTTAATCTGCGTGAAGTTAGAGAGATTGCCGAAAGTCGCGCTATTCGCAAAGCCTATCAAAAAGCGGAAAAAAACATGTCGAAAACCGCCGAATTACTTGGTGTAACCCGGCCAACACTTTATTCGCTGATCGACAAATACCACATGGAAGACATTAAAAGCAGCGACTAACAAGCCGCTTGTAGTACCGGTGAGAGGAGCTTCCACCGGTACTAAAAACAAACGTCTAGCCTTGCCGCTAGATAACAAATTGGCAGTGAGGTTCAGATAAAATGTCATGGCCGCTGTAAGTAACTTCAACCACCACACTATGCGGGCTACGCTCAACATAAATGACGCTGCCACACAGGTTACAGACGTGGTGGGTTTCACCATTTGCTTCGTGTAAAGTGGCTAACGCTGACGGTGCGCAATCTATCAGTAGTTGCTCTTTTGAAACCGTTACACGAAGCGTACGTGTATCTGCGAGAGACAAGGTTTCATTGTCGGCATCACGTTCATCAATGTGGTCAACTTCATATTGAATAGCTTGGCAATTACAACTTCCTCTATACATAATGCTAGACCTCTACTGCTTATTATCGAGGGTATCAGGCCACTGAATGCTTGCGATGTTGTTAAATGATGTCGCAATTCTGGAGCCAGTAAAATTAAATTTTTCATCTATTGGCGTGCGGTTCTTAAAGTCTGTATCAAGGGTCTCAATAACACCTACCCAACCGTTTCTTCCTGAGAGTTTTGATGCATACAGCGCGTAGTCAATAACGGCGAACGTGCGTTCCCATGCCACATCGGAGTTGTCTTTCTTATCAGGAGAAAGTAGCGAGAACCCTATGCTGCAGGTAATTTTTATGGGCTTGTCTAAGCCGATATCAAACGGCGTACTTGCCACCATTTCCCGGCAACGCTCGGCGAGTTCGGGAAGCTCTTCTCGATTAGACTGTCTGCATACCACTAAAAACTCTTCTCCGCCCCAACGGATAATGAGATCGGTTTGTCTAAACACATTTTTTAAAACCTGAGCAAAAGACGACAGCACTTTATCACCAGCAATATGGCCATAATCGTCGTTAACACGTTTAAAATGATCAATGTCTATCAGGAGGCAAAGTAAATCTTGCTTTGCCTTATCGGTAGTAGGGCTTTGGCGTGCAGAAAATTGACTGCGCCTAATTTCTCCAGGTAGCTGAGACTCGAGGTAGTGTCTGTTGTACAAACCGGTTAATGGGTCTCGCAAGCTAACTTCTTCAAGGGTTTTGTAGGCGGCTTGGAGCTCCTCATTCTTTTTGTGAAGATCAAGGGTTTGTTGACGAACTTCGCGGCGTAAAATGATGGTTTGTCGTCGCTGCTTGTATCTACTCCACACTAAAAAGGTCAACAGCATTACCGCTAGCGACACGCTCCAGACAAGTGTGGTTTGCAACTTCTCCCTTTCTGCTTGGGCAAGTGCTAGCTGTTTTGACTCCTCTAGCTTTTCTAGCGTACGCGATTGCCTGATAAGCTCTATTTCAGCCTGAAGCCCTTCGATAGCCGACTTATTTTCAGAATCGAGTAAGACTTCACGTAACTGCTGGATTACAGATTGAATATCTAGGGCTTTTTTAAACTCGCCTAAGGATACGAAAGCACTAAGTTGCAACGATAAAAAGCTGAGCTGGCCGCGTAAATCCCGGCTTTTCCTTGCGTCAATAGTCCCGGACTTGGCTTCTGCTAACGCACGCTCAAAATCCTGTTCTTTCATGTAAGCCTGAGCCAGCGCCAAGCGACCATCAATCATGAGTTTGGCTTGCCCTGAAGAGCTTGCAAAGCGCATGGCTTCCATTAACAGCTCGCGTCCTTTAGCCGTCTCACCGTTTTCTACTAGGGCGCGGCCCATCAGCATTTTCGCTTCAGCGATAGCGCCCACATCGTTTGTCACCTGTAGAAGCTCAAGCCCCTCTTTGATGGCAACTGTTGCTTGCGCACTGGCGCCAGTTTTAAGTAAAAGGGCGCCGATACGGGTTTTAATAGTGCCAAGAAGACGCGGGTCAGTAGACCCTTCGATACTGTCGAACGCATCCTGGTAATAGGTATGCGCAAGAGAGGCTTGGTTAAGAAGGCTGTAGATATCACCAATGCGCAGTAGCGAAAGACTCATTTCATTGGACATGCGGTTTTCTCTGAAGAAATCGAGTGCTTGCTTTAAAGGTTCAAGGGCGACTTCAATCTGGTTTTGTTGCTGGCGGATAATGCCAAGCTCTAAATTCAGTTTGGCTTTTAGCAGGTCGTTGCGCTCAATGTGCGCGATAGACATAGCGCGACGTACATAGGTAAGGGCGGTGTTGTAGTTTGAAAGGTGTCGTTCCGAAGTCGCAAGCTGCAACAGCGTTGACGCCATCTTTTCCAGCTCACCTTCTGTGGTGTATCGCTCTAATGCTGCGTTGAATATCGCTTTGGATACTTCAAAGCGCGAAGCATTTTGAAGCAGTTCACCTAGGCTTGAGAACATATCTGCAGGCATGTGCTGCTGCTGAAGGGCTTGCTCTAGAAGGAGAAGTGCCTTGGTGTCTGCGTTGGCATATTGTTTTGCGTGTAACAGCGATTCAACGTCGGCGAACTCCTTATCAAAAATCGTTAACGCTTTTACCGGGTTAACATGAGCAAAGTGCACAGCAACGAGTAGGGCACACATGAGCACGCGCAATGTGCTAAATCCTTCACGGCCCATTTGGCTCTATCTCCTATACAGTGACTAAGTTTGCTGTTGCAGAATATTCCAGCAGGCTGTTTCCGTAGCAATACTATAATAATGGAGGATAAAACGAAAAAAATACGTACATGGATCTATACTTTAGTCTAATTTTTGGTGCTGTTCGTTAATCCACTCCCGAATCAATGCAGACTTTGCTTTTCCTGTCCTAGCGGCTAACTCGGCAAGCATATCAATACATTGTGGTGTCAAAGTAAAGGTAGCGTGACGCATACCTTGTACTTTGTCTGGCTTTTTAAGCGGCACAACACAATTTGCTGCCGTGGCTTTACTGTTTTCTTCCGTTGACTGCTTGCTAGCGAAATCCACTTTACCCTGTGCGTAAAGTAAGGCGTCATCGATAAAGTCTTCAACCGTACGAAGGTTGGGCTTAGCTAATGGCTTCGACTTTTTTAGGTTGAGCAAACTCATAAGCATCCTCCATTTTGCCAGCCAATAGCTCTTCAAATAATGTTCTGATTTCGGTTGCTGCTTTGCCTTCAGGTTCGCTCTCTATCACCGACTGTCCCGATTCTTCAGAATCGTCGTACATGTTGCGGCTAAACGTTACCGCGTTTAATACCGGAATGCCAAATGAGCGGCAGACTTCTTTTGCCTCCAAAATGCGGCTAGCTAGACTTGGTAAAGAGGGGCACTGGGTGATCACAAACGCCGCGTTCATTTTAGGGTTTACCATTTTACAGGTAGATAATATGTCTTCCATGTGCGGTACCGTTTTCAAGTCCCGTCTTTTCGGCCTTAAGGGGATGAGGATATGGTCAGCAACAGCCATCGACGAGCGCAGGGCCAAGTTATCTTGCCCACCACAGTCGATGACTACGTAATCATAGTGCTGACGCAGACTTAGTAATTCGTTGCGAATTTTTCCATAAAGTTGGACACAGTTAATTTCTGCAAGGCGAGGGTTGGCTTTGCGCTCCTGAATCCAGTCTGAGGTGGTCCGTTGAGGATCGCAGTCCACCATTAATACCTTGGCACCTTTTTCGGTGCGAAGATATACTGCAATGTTTTGTGCCAAGCAACTTTTACCGCTGCCGCCTTTTTCTCCACCAACTAGAATAATCATGGTGATAACCCTCGAATGTCGCTTTACATTAAAAATTTGCGCTACCAATAGTCCGTAATTACGCTTGCAAACGTACTTACCTTCGAATCGAAGCATAGGCAGGGAAGGCGTTAACTTCAGCATCAAAATCGATATTAACGAATGTAGGGCGATACCTATTGATTTGTGCTCTAACTCATTCTAGGCTTCTAAGCCTATAGAAAGTTTACAATTACTATTTCTAACGAGAGGTTGTTATGTCAGAGAGTCGCTTTACTTCAAAAGAAGGCCAAAAAATCCCGAGTGTTTCATTTCAGTGTCGAGAAGGCGATGCGTGGGTAACGAAAACGACAGAAGCGCTATTTTCTGGCAAAAATGTTGTAGTGTTCTCACTTCCTGGCGCGTTTACGCCAACCTGTTCTTCTACGCATTTACCTCGCTACAACGCGCTGGCGAAAAAGTTTGCCAAACACGGTATTGATGACATCGTGTGTATGTCGGTAAACGATACGTTTGTAATGAATGCGTGGGCTGCTGATCAAGAGGCTGATAACATTACGGTTATCCCCGATGGTAATGGCGAGTTTACTGACGGTATGGGAATGCTGGTGGATAAGTCCGATTTAGGCTTTGGAAAACGAAGCTGGCGTTATTCTATGCTGGTGAAAGACGGTGTGGTAGACAAAATGTTTATCGAACCAGACGTTGCTGGCGACCCCTTTGAAGTGTCGGATGCCGATACTATGTTGGCTTATATCGCCCCAGAAGAGCAAAACAATCCACCGGTTTCAATTTTAACTAAACCCAGTTGCCCGTTCTGCGCAAAAGCCAAAGCCTTGCTTGATGAAAAAGGCTATGAGTACGAAGAAATTGTGCTGGGTAAAGGTGCGTCACTCACAAGCCTAACGGCTATTAGTGGCCGTGAAACCGTGCCTCAGGTATTTATTGGTGGGAAGCATATTGGTGGCTCTGACGATCTAGAGGCTTACTTTAGCTAACCCAACTTGTGTTTTAATCGTCACAAAAACGGGAGCATGTTAATATGCTCCCGTTTTTTATTGAAATTCCATAGCGGAGAAAAATGGTGTCGTTGAAGTCTTTTGTAAAAATGCTTGCGTGTTGTATTGCGCTAGCTAGTGCCAATAATGCGCTGGCCCAAAATAGTGAAATAAAAGAGTCGCAGGCGCAGTTTAAAGCTTTTTACGAAAAAGAGTGGGGGCAAACCCAGCCTTGTAGGGAAACCGCGCTTAACCGTTTTTCTGTGTGTAGCAATGTGTTGCGCAATGAAGGCAACGGGCCTTTTATGCTTACCAACAGCGCAAGTGACAAGGTCGCTGTGTTAATTCACGGGCTAAGCGACTCTCCCTTTTTCATACGTGAAATAGCAAATATCTTATTCGAACAAGGTTTTACCGTTGTGGTGCCGTTACTACCCGGCCACGGCAAGCGTGACGCGGATGACGACATGTCTGACTGGGATTTGGCTGAACGTTGGCAGAGTCATGTTGATGAAATCATAACATTAGCTGACAGCATGGGTGACACACTCATTGTAGGAGGGTTCTCTACGGGTGGCGCGCTTGCAGTAGAACACTATTTGGACGGGGCGGATAACATAGACGGCTTAATGTTGTTTTCAGGGGCTCTTGCACTATCCGATAACGCTGAAGGCATGTCGCGTATTTGGGGTATTAAGCTATTAGCTAAAATGATAGACGGAAGCTACGTGACACATGGGCCAAACCCTTACAAATATCCTAACGTAGCAGGGTTCGCCGGGCTAGAGCTAATGGATTTAATTAATACAATTCGCGAAAAGATAGAAGAAGGTAACAATATTGAGGTGCCCTTATTTGCAGCCCATTCTCAAGCCGATGTCACTACGCCTATTGCGGGTGTTGAAGGGTTGATGGATGCTAGCAAAGGGCCGAATACGTTTTTCGTTATTGATGAGTCTTATTCACTGTGCCATGCTGACTTAGTCGTTAATTCCACTTTACTGAACGACATGAATTTCAATGCTAACATGGTTAACCAGCAAGAAGAATGCGCGGTGCCTAAAGCAAACCCATTGTTTTCTACTATGCGCTTTATGCTAACCGATTACTTGAATCAGTTTTAAAATAAGACGAACGGGCCCTGCGCACAGAGTTTACCGGGGCCTTTTAACGCGCTATTATTTAAGCTGCAAATAGCAACTATAGCCACCCTCTTGTAAAGTGGTATTACTGAAAGCAGGTAAACCTAAAAAGGTACAGCACAGTTTTATGCCCATAAAACCTAGGCAACAAGGTCAAAAAACGCGTGAGTTTGGCCGCTTTTATGCTCTTTTTAATGATGTCCCTTGTGTCGTCAGGGAATGCTGTATCTTTTGAAACGTCATCTCATTTGCATAATCAAAACTTTTCAATGTCAGAAATGGCAATGAAGCCTGTACCTTCGGACCTTTCTCAACACGAGGCCGATGCACCGCATTGTCAGCATCAGGGGATGCTAATGCGCGAAATAGCAAAGGAGCAGAAATTGGATGCCTCGTTGGAAGAAGCAACCATGGCACAAAATGCTGATATGTCTTGTTGTAATGACGAGTGTCAGTGCCCCACTGATCACTGTTACAACTTTAGCGCTACAGCACTGTTACAGCCGCTCATGGAAGCTGAAGTAACGGTCAACAGAACGGCTGCCTTGTCGTTTGTTTCGCAGCAATACACAACCCTTCATTTTGGGCAGTTTCGCCCACCTAAAACCCTTTTCGCAGCATAGATCTATCTCGCGTTTGCGACCCTTGCCCGAAACACTAGTGAAGTGACATGGGTGAAAGGCCTTCGCAAACACTGTTTGTCTATGTAATGCGCTTTTAGTGTCTTGGCCCTTCGTTATTAAAAAAGCTTATATTTATAACGCTTAAAAGTTGGCTTTCACAACGCGCATTGCACCTGAAAAGTAATATTCACATGAGTAATTTATTGGTAACCCCAAAAGTCCATCTGGTTTTTGGCACATGTTCTCAACTACGGGGCCTGTACGCTCAATATACGCTGCTTTTGTCGCTATTAGTGTGTCTGTGTTCGATAGGGTTTTCTAAGATAGCCACGGCCGATACCTTTAGTTTAGAGCAAGCGGTTCAGTTGGCCATTCAACACGACCCCTTGCTAAAAGGGAATGCCTATCGTGAGCAAGGGTTTAAAGCAGACGCAGATGCAGCGTCTTATTGGTCTAACCCGCAAATGTCTGTATCGATGCAAAACTTACCTACAGATGGGTTTGCAATTGACCAAGAGCCCATGAGTCAAATTAAAGTAGGGTTTAAACAACAGCTGCCCCGCGGTGATGAAAACCACTATAGCCAAAAAAAATATCAGGTGATGGCGAGCAAAGTCGGCAGCTATGCCAAGTGAAACCATACCCCATGAAATGCGTCACGGTGAGCATGACGCAACAAGCGGCCATAACAGTGAAAGTGGCCCACAACGCGAGGGCAATAGCGACACCAAGGCAATGAATCACAAAGAGCACATGCACCATGATTGAGTCAGTCATTCGCTGGTCGGTAAATAACCGCATTATGGTGCTGCTAAGCGCGATTGTGCTGAGCATTGCTGGAGTATGGGCAGTAAAAAACACCCCGGTCGATGCCATACCTGATCTGTCAGATGTTCAAGTTATTGTTAAGGTAAGCTACCCGGGGCAGTCGCCACAGGTAGTGGAAGATCAAGTGACATTTCCGCTTACGTCTGCGCTCATGTCCGTACCCGGCGCTCAGACAGTTCGTGGTTATTCTTTTTTTGGTGATGCTTACGTTTACGTCATTTTCGATGACGATACGGACATGTACTGGGCGAGAAGTCGCGTTTTAGAGTACTTAAGCCAAGCGTCATCTCAACTTCCGCCGGGTGTAACGCCGCAGCTAGGGCCTGATGCGACGGGCGTAGGTTGGGTGTATATCTATGCCTTAGAAAATGACACTAGTCAGCCTAACGCACTGGATGCCGGGGAGTTAAGAGCACTGCAAGACTGGTTCTTAAATTTTGAACTGCAGTCTGTACAAGGTGTGTCAGAAGTTGCCTCGGTGGGCGGCATGGTGAAGCAATACCAGGTTATTGTCGACCCGGAAAAATTGCGCGCTTATAACATTATGCCTTCTATGATTGAACTTGCGCTAGCGCGAGGCAATCGCGCGACGGGCGCGTCGGTCGTTGAAATGGCCGAAGCGGAATACATGGTTACTGCGCAAAGTTATATTCAAAGCATAAACGATATTAAACGGCTGCCTACTGGGGTTATCAAAGATGGTGTGAGTATAACCATTAACGATGTTGCCCACGTCGTCGAAAGCCCTTTAATGCGAAGGGGTGTGGCGGAACTTAATGGTCAGGGCGAAACTGTGGGCGGTATTATCGTTATGCGTTATGGCGAAAACGCGAAAGCCACTATCGACGCCATAAAAACGAAGCTCGAGGCATTAAAGGCAGGCTTGCCAGAGGGCGTTAATATTGTCCCTGTGTACGACCGCTCCACGCTTATCGATAAATCGGTAGAAACGCTCTCGAATAAGCTAATGGAGGAGCTGCTGGTAGTTGGCGCGGTTTGTGCCCTCTTTTTATTCCATTTGCGCTCGTCTGTTGTAGCGCTAATAAGCTTACCTATTGGCATACTCGCCGCGTTTATCGTAATGAAACTACAGGGGCTTAACGCCAACATTATGTCGCTGGGGGGAATTGCTATTGCGATAGGCGCTATGGTGGATGGGGCCATCGTAGTCGTTGAAAACCTGCATAAACATATTCATCAACACGCAATTTCAAGTAAACAAAAGTCGCTAAAGCCAATGCCGCTTAGCGCAGCGAAACGGTGGGAGTTAGTCATAAAGTCAACATCAGAAGTTGGGCCTGCGCTGTTCTTTTCGCTGCTTATTATTACGGTGTCGTTTATTCCTGTCTTTGCGTTAGAAGCACAAGAAGGGCGACTATTTGCCCCCCTTGCATTCACCAAGACTTATACCATGGCAGCGGCGGCAGCGCTAGCAGTAACGCTAGTGCCCGTACTGGCGGGTTACTTTGTCCGGGGTAAGATACGTTCAGAAGCGGAAAATCCGGTCAATCGTACGTTAAGCAACCTCTATAAGCCGGTGTTAATGCGCCTGCTTCATTATCCGCTAGCTACTGTTGCGGGCGCTATATGCCTGCTGGTTTCAATGTATTGGCCACTAAGTCATTTAGGTAGTGAATTTATGCCTGAATTAGATGAAGGTGACCTGATGTACATGCCCACCACGTATCCGGGAATTTCGGTGGGTAAAGCCAGAGAAGTTTTACAGCAAACAGACAAGCTTATAGCAACGTTACCCGAAGTGGAAAGCGTATTTGGAAAGGTAGGGCGAGCGGATACCGCTACTGACCCAGCGCCACTCACTATGATTGAGACCTTTATTCAGTTAAAGCCGAAAGCTGAATGGAGAGACGGCATGACAACAGAGAAACTTAAAGAAGCGCTTAATGCACTGGTACAGTTCCCCGGGCTCACTAATGCATGGGTCATGCCTATCAAAACCCGAATCGATATGTTGGCGACAGGAATTAAAACCCCGGTGGGGATTAAAATCGCCGGGCCTGATTTGGCGGGAATTGAAGCCATAGGTAAAGATATTGAAATGCAGCTAAAGGACGTACCTAACACCGCTTCGGTATACGCAGAGCGGGTGGTGGGCGGTCGCTACGTTAATATTGATATCGACCGCCAATTAGCGGCGCGCTATGGTCTTAGTATTGATGATGTCCACAGTATTCTGGCCAGCGCTGTAGGTACAAAAGTGGTAACTCAGTCTGTAGAAGGGCGCGAGCGCTTTCCCGTTAGCATGCGATTTTTGCAGCACTATCGCGATACACCTGAATCCTTGTCGTCAATGCCCTTTGTAACACCGAGTGGCGCTCATATTACGTTAGGGGATATTGCCAAGGTTCGAATAGCAGATGGCCCTGCCGCAATTAAAAGCGAGAATGCGCGTCTAAACGGGTGGGTTTATATTGATATTGCTTCTGACTCAGCCACAGGTATAGATTTAGGGGGGTATGTTGAGCAGGCTAAAGCGCATTTGCAGAAACACCTTAAATTGCCGCCGGGCTACTCCATTTCCTGGGCGGGCCAGTTTGCTTATTTAGAACGGGCGAAAGCCAAGTTATCGCTGGTTATTCCAGCAACGCTAGCCATTATTTGCTTGCTATTATACTTAGCCTTTAAACGTTTGCGCGACGTGGCACTCATATTAGCAACCCTCCCTCTAGCCCTTGTGGGTAGCGTCTGGCTGCTGTACTTCCTTGATTTTAATCTGTCGGTAGCCGTGGGCGTTGGATTTATTGCGCTAGCAGGCGTTGCGGTAGAGATTGGGGTAATTATGTTGGTCTATTTAAAACAATATGTTGAAGATGCCCTCGCTAAGCATCAGGAAGGCATTATGTCGAATAGTCGAAATGACGCTAACGGCGACACTGAAACTGGTCGCGATAATGATAGAGCAATCGATGCATCCCTAGCGCATAGAGACTGCGTGGTCAGAAGTGCAATCGTACACGCTGCGTCGGCAAGACTTCGTCCTGTCATGATGACGTCTTTGTCTATTATTGCGGGTTTGTTACCGGTTGTTTACGCATCGGGCACCGGTAGTGAAGTAATGCAGCGCATTGCAGCGCCAATGGTGGGCGGTATGGCAAGTGCGTTGGTGTTAACGCTTTTGGTATTACCATGCGTGTTTTACTTAAGCATAACCCGCGGTAGAAAGCGCTAAATAAATGCAAAGGGAAGCGCTTATGGCTTCCCTTTGGTTAAATTGCTATTTATAGCAGGGGGCTGAAAAGGTGTTAGTGCGCTGCCGCATAGTCTTCCACCTGCTGCCATACGCGCAGAAGGTTTCCGCTTAATATTTTTTCAATATCAGTACGGCTGTAGCCTCTATCCAGCAACCCTTGAACTAAGTTTGGAAAGCTCGCCACGTCTTTAAGCCCAATTGGCAGCGAGTCGCCCACGCCGTCGTAGTCAGACCCAATGCCCACGTGCTCAACACCTATTAGCTTTACAACGTGGTCAATGTGGTCAAGCACTTCATCTAACGTGGAGTAAGGATAAGGTACTTCCTTACGGTAGGCTTTTTCAAAGTTCTCAAGTTTAGGGCTATCTTCCCCTTCTTTTTCAATCAACGCTTTACGGGCAGCTGATAGGCCTCTTCGCCATTCACCGGCCTCTTTTGATACAAAACTAGAGCCAAAGTTAATCATGATAACGCCGCCATTCTCACCTAGCTTTTTAATCATGTCGTCGTTCATATTGCGCTCGAAACCCGGGGTAAAACGGCGAAGTGATGAATGCGACGCAATAACCGGCGCTTTTGCTAGCTCAATGACTTGGTAAAAGGCATCGTCAGACACATGAGAAATATCTAACATAATGCCGATGTTATTCATTTCTCCCACTAGCGCTTTGCCAAATGGGCTCAGTCCTTTCCACTTTCTACGCAGGTCATAAGAGGAATCAGAAATGTGATTAGCCTGGCTGTGAGCAAGAGTAATGTAGCGTATGCCGCGCTCGTAAAAGGCATTTAAGTTTGCTAAATCACCTTGAATAGGAGAGCCGTTCTCCATGCCCATTGGCAACGAAATGAGGCCTTTTTCAAACTGCGCTTTTACGTCAGAAGGGCTTTTGGCAATGGCAAATTTATCAGGCGCTCGCGCAACAATCGCTTCTACTGAGTCGATAAGTTCATGAGCGAGCTGTGTAGACTCTGGAGAGTTATCTAAGCTTGCTGGTACGTAGATACTCATAAAAGGGGCGTTTAAACCGCCCGCAACGGCACGCGGGTAGTCAAAATCGCCGTCTTCAGTTGCGTTGGTTACATCCACCCATTTTTCTTTAACGCGGTAAGGTACGTCAATATGACCATCTACGATAATGGTTTCCTTCGCGATATTTACCGCTTGTTCAGAGGCAGAGTAGGTCGGTGTTTCTGCCAGTGCGGTATTTGAAGCAAAAAGCGCAGAAATAACTAATGCGCAAGATGAAAGTGGGAAGCGCCCCTTCATAGAAAAATCCTTATTTTGTTTTTTAATCGCTTAGGCCATCAGCCCCTAAAATGAATAGCAACTAGAGACTAAAGGATAATTCATACCGCGACAATAGGCTTTCCTTTCCCCTTCATTGCTCGCGTAATTCTTCAAATTCGTCGGAATTGTTCATTTTTAGAGCGCTTGGGCTCATTCACTTAAAGTTTACATTGCAATAAAAATTTAAAACTTGTTATGGTGAGGACTGCGTGACTTCATTGCGCGAATACGGGATACTCCCAAGCGCTCCGCCAACTATCGATGGATAATATACATCAGCGCGGCCGACGTAATTTTTTAGTGGCACCCGCTCTTCTCACATAATTAAGCCGGGGCCACAGCTAACAAGTATGAGAAATAAATATGGCTATTAACTTTGTACCGCTAGATAAAGAAAAGCATAAAGACCTAAAGGTTGCGGTAAACACTTCTTTCAGCTTTGCTAAAAATACACACCTTGCAGCAGCAACAATCCGTGAGTTCGCACAACTAGCAGCAACTATGCCGCTTGTTTTCATTGAAGACACGAATGCTAAGCGCCACCACGTAGTTACTATGCTTGGTATGGAACAGGGTCAAAACCTTTTCCTAACTGGCGACAGCTGGAAAGGTCCTCACGTTCCAATGAACATCCTTCGCTACCCGTTCGACGTACGTCCTGACGGCGACAAGCTTGGTGTTTACATCGACGAAAACTCTGATCTTATTTCTGATGAAGGCCAAGCGCTATTTACAGAAGCTGGCGAAGCAAGTGAATTCCTAGACAACCGTCAAAAATTCCTAGCAGACCTTGCAAACAGCGAAATGCTAACACAGCGTTTTGTAGCGAAAGTTGTTGAGCTAGACCTACTTGATCCAATTCAAATTCGCCTTACTTACCAAGACGGTAAGCAGCGCAATGTTACAGGCATGATGAGTATCAACGAGAAGAAACTTCTTGAGCTACCTGAAGAGCAAGTACTTGAGCTACATAAACAAGGCTTCCTAGGTGCAATCTATGCGGTAATGATGTCAGTTGGTCAGCTTAATCGTCTTGTTGAGCTTTCAAACGATACAGACAACCCAATTCGTAACATGCAGCTTTCTGCTGTTAAAGCAGAAGAAGCGCCAGCCGAAGCAGCGCCAAACGCGTAATCGCTCCCTCATTTTGAAGTTCAAAAGCCCGCAAAGTTGCGGGTTTTTTTGTACCTAAAATTCACGTTCAGACTTCGTCACGTTTCGTTCAGAAACCGTTAAGTTTGAATGCCTTATCTTATGCGGGCTGGTTATTACAGTTCCCAACACATTTTTAAGGACAAAAGACATGAACATCAAATCTAATAAGCTTTCAACAACGCTAACTGCACTATCACTTATCACGGCTTCAGTATTTACAGTCTCAGCAGCACATGCAGCTACACAAAACGAAGTACAGGTTACCGCTGTCGATCCTGAAGGATTCGATGACAACCTCTACGGTGCAAGGTATGTGCGCTACCTAGAAGAAGTTAGCGGAAACAGCGGCGCTTACCTTATAAACCCTTATCTTCAGCGCGTATCGAGTTTATCTGGTGGTTACGCCAATTTAGATGGTGCCGACTTTTTTAATCTTGGAGCGACGTTTTACATCGATGAAAACTTAATGTTAGCAATCGAAGGGGTTCATAGGAAATGGAACAATGGCTATGGCGAATCTGATAGCACCGACATAAATGCTAAGCTGGGTTACAACTTATCACGTGAGTGGCAAGTTGGCGCAGGTTTGACTTATCAGCACTTCAGCACTGAATATGTCTTCGAAGATGACGTGTTTGAAGCCAGCGGTAACGAATCTTCTGCATTAATTTTTACTCGTTACACAACTGTTGGAAAGGAGGGTAAAGGCTGGGACTTTATGGCCGAGTATATAGCTGAAAGTAATGACGTTTTTTATGGCTCAGCTCGTTACTTCTTCAATAAAGGTTTCAGTGTTGCTGGCTTGTTCACCTATTCAGATGCGCCAGACGGCTTTGTAAATGAGAAGGCTGTTGGAGTAGCACTCGATTATTGGGTTAATGAACAGTTTTCAATATCAGCAAGCTATGAAACGGATATTGATGGGGAAGAAAGCAGTGACGTTGCTTTACTTTCAGCATCATATCGTTTTTAAGTTAGGACACCTTGATTATTGCTATGCGTTAGCACGCGTTGATGTAAATGCAGTGAGTTAGCACTAGTCGTGTTAACTCACTCGTTTTTTAAGGTGCTGATGTGGCGCAGCTGTTTGAATTACGACTCAGCATACGTGCGATACCGCTGAAAACAGCGTTAAACATAATCGTGAGATCTCGCCGCTTATTTACAGTCAAAAACAGCAGTTCATCGATTAATTACACCTTTATTTTTTCTCACCTGAATATTTTTTAATCTTTTTTACGCGCCTAATCATACACTTCCTAAAAGCGCTGTATATCCAACCAGTTTAAACCCAGTGTTTATGCGGCTTTCACGCCTTTTTTCTACTTGACAGTGGGGATCATTGATACCTAAACTGTATCTCAGTGGGTAAATGTGGCGAATTGTGGATCAAATCATCATCACTTTGCAGATTAGTACTCAAAAAACAAGAAAACCAAGAGCAAATAATAAAAGGCTAGGGGAATGTTCCGCGGCGCTAACGCAATCAATCTGGATACAAAAGGCAGACTGGCTATACCGACGAAGTATCGTCAGTCGCTGCTGGATGATTGTCAGGGACAACTGGTCTGCACAGTCGATACACAACAAAGTTGTTTGCTACTTTACCCACTTCCCGAATGGGAAGAGATTGAGCTTAAACTCTCTAAACTTTCTAGCATGATCCCAGCCGAGCGTCGCTTGCAGCGATTGCTACTAGGTTATGCTTCAGAAGGTGAGATGGATAAAAGCGGACGTATTCTTGTTCCTACTCCACTGCGAAGTTTCGCAAAACTCTCAAAAGAAGTCATGTTAGTTGGTCAGTTAAACAAATTCGAAATTTGGGATGCCGATATTTGGGCACAACAAGTTGAAGCTGATATAGACACCGAACGCAAAGGCGAATTTGAACTTACCGAACGATTACAGGACTTTTCTCTATGACGCAGCCTAGCGAATTTAAACACATTTCAGTATTGCTTGACGAATGCATTGAAGCGCTGGCGATTAAACCTGACGGCATTTATATCGATGCTACGTTTGGACGTGGTGGGCATTCAGCACATATTTTAAAGGCTCTAGGTGAAAACGGGCGTCTTATCGCCTTTGACCGTGACCCACAGGCTATCAAGGCCGCCGAACGCTTTGCCGATGACAAGCGCTTTAGCATTATCCACTCACCGTTTGGGGATATGGCAGAAGAAATCGAGGCGCTAGGATTAACCGGCAAGATTGACGGTGTGCTTATGGACTTAGGCGTATCGTCACCTCAACTTGACGATGCTGAACGGGGCTTTAGCTTCCTGCGCGACGGCCCGCTCGACATGCGCATGGACACGTCTCGTGGTCAAAGTGCTGCTGATTGGCTGGCTAGCGCAGAAGAGCAAGACATTACACAGGTCATTAAAGAGTTTGGCGAAGAGAAGTTCGGCAAGCGCATCGCCCATGCCATTGTAAATACTCGCCAAGAAACGCCCATTACACGTACTGCACAGCTTGCAAAAATCATTGATGAAGCCGTACCGGTGAAAGATAAGTTTAAGCACCCGGCGACGCGTGCATTCCAGGGGATCCGTATCTATATCAATGCAGAATTAGAGCAATTGCGCGTTGGGCTAAAAGCGGCCACACAGGTATTGGCGAAAGAAGGGCGTCTTGCGGTTATCTCATTTCACTCGCTTGAAGACCGCTTAGTAAAACGTTTTATAAAGGATCAAAGCAAAGGGAAAGTCGTACCCCACAACCTACCGATTACACAGGCAGAAATTGACGCCGATAGAGTGTTAAAAGCTCTGGGTAAAGCAATAAAACCATCTGAACAGGAGATTGCGAATAATGTTCGCTCCCGCAGTTCGGTATTGCGTGTGGCAGAAAAGTTATGACCAAAGTCACGCCAGACAAAGGCAGCACTAATTTCAAATTATTGCTCATTATTGTTTCAGATTTAACCCGCAACAAGTTGCGGGTTTTGTTGTATTTAATGGTTATCACAAGTGCCATGGCCGTAACGCTTAGTAGTCACCACAATCGCCAGCAGGTCATAGCCCTTGAAGACTTAATGCAAGAGAAGGACGAGTTGGACGTTGAGTGGCGCAATCTAGTGTTAGAGCAGCGGGCGTTAACCGAACATAACCGCATTGAAAACCTTGTTGAAAAACAGTTAGAAATGTACCGCCCCACCGCCGACGATGAAGTAGTGGTGAAATTGAAATGAATTCATCAAGCCCACGCCAGCGCAAGAAAACCGGCGCAAAGCAAAATGTAACGCCAAGCCTAGTGCACTGGCGCTTTGTGGTTGTGCTTGTGGTTATTATGTTCGTTTTTGGCGTGCTCGCCGCCCGCGCAGCTTATATTCAAGTTATCGAGCCAGATGAGCTTATTCAGCAAGGCGACAACCGCACGCTAAGAACCCGCGACATGCCGACCTATCGCGGGCTTATTACCGATAGAAACGGTGTTGAACTGGCGGTGAGTGTGCCGGTTCGTGCTATTTATGCCGACCCGAAAATTATTCACGAGAATAATGGGTTTGAGGAAGAGCGCCGGTGGGAAGCGTTAGCCGATGTATTGCGCCAAGACGTTAATGAACTGAAAGAAAAAGTGGCGAATCCAAAACGCCGCTTTGTGTATTTACAGCGTCAGGTGTCTCCAGCAATGGCAGAGTACGTTGATAAGCTAAATATTCCTGGTATTTACCTTCGTCGTGAAAGCCGTCGTTATTACCCAACAGGCGAGGTGTCAGCCCAGCTTATTGGTGTTACTGATGTTGATGATACGGGCGTTGAAGGCTTAGAACGCATGTACGACGAGTGGTTAACGGGTACGCCAGGCTCTCGCAAAATTCGCCGTGATGCCAAAGGACGCCAGGTAGAAATTCTAGAAACCACGTCGGGCGAAAAAGCGGGCGATTTGCAGCTTACTATCGACCAGCGTATTCAGGCGTTAGCCTACAAAGAAATTAAAGAAGCCATGATTTATTACCAATCAAGCTCGGCTTCTGCCATTGTCATTGACGTTAAAAGCGGCGATGTATTGGCCATGGTCAACGCACCGTCATTTAACCCGAACGACAGAAGTAATATCAGCCCCCATCGCATGCGTAATCGCGTAATTACAGACGCTTTTGAACCCGGTTCATCGCTTAAGCCGCTTGCGGTATTAACCGCGCTTGAGTTTGGTGAAGTAGAACCTGAGGATTCAGTTGATACTAATCCAGGCTGGATGCGGTTAGGCGGCAGTCTAGTAAAAGACTCACGCAACTATGGCGAGCTAACGCTAGAAGAAATTATTCAACACTCCTCGAATATGGGAACGTCAAAGCTAGCGTTGTCGGTACCAAAGCACTTCTTGCTTGATACTTATTACAACATGGGGCTGATGAGTGATACCGGGCTTAACATGGCAGGCGAGAGCAGCGGTATCTTCCACGAGCGCAGCCGTTGGTCTGAATTTGAATTAGCCACACTTTCATTTGGCTACGGCATTTCAGTAACTACCGCACAGTTAGGCCGTCTTTATGCAACCCTCGCGAACGGCGGTATAAAAACGCCACTTAATATTATTAAGTCGCCGGAACAACCGTCTTGGCAGGCCCAAGCTGAACGCGTTATTAGTGAAGAAAACGCAAACGCCATTGTTCAAATGATGGAAAGCGTTACCCAGCGTGGCGGGACTGCGACAAAAGCAGCGGTACCCGGTTATCGTGTTGCCGGCAAAACCGGAACTAGCCGTAAAGCCGTGGCTGGGGGATACGGTGAAGAGTACGTCAATATTTTTGCGGGGATCGCACCGGTTTCAAACCCTCAATTAGTTACCATAGTGCTTATCAATGAACCGGGTGGCGACTTGTATCATGCGGGTGACACTGCTGCACCTGTATTTTCGTCAATCATGGGCGGTGCATTACACATGTTAAATGTCACACCTGACGATAAACAAGTTACCTCGAGCCGCTTATTGAAAGGAGGTCAAAGTGGTAGTTAGTGCCTTTATTCAAAGTACCAAAGCATTGCTGGCGAAGTTTGGTGTAGACGCACCGGATATACGTATTGAAGGCCTTACTTTAGATAGCCGCGAAGTGAACACGCGGTTAGCTTTTTTAGCCATTAAAGGGCATGAGCGCGACGGTCGTGATTTTATCCCTCAGGCAATAAGTTTAGGGGCCCGTGTAATTCTGGCGCAAACTGACGACAGTGAAGCTCATGGTCAAATGGAGATGCGCGATCACAGCGTTATCATTTCTCTTTATGAACTACCCCAAATGCTCTCTGCATTAGCTGCAGCCTTTTATGACTATCCCGCACAAAAGATGACAACGGTAGCGGTTACTGGAACTAACGGAAAAACCTCTACAGTTCAATTGCTTACGCAACTTAAAGACGCGTTAGGTACGCGTAGTGCAAGCATAGGTACCCTAGGTAGCAGTGTGTTTGAAGGCGATGCGACGCAATGGTCGAACACGCCTGCGGCCAATACCACGCCAGATGCCATACGTATGCAGTACTTGTTGGCAGACTTTGTGCAAAGCGAAGTGCGCCATGCCGCCTTTGAGGCCAGTTCTCACGCGTTGGTTCAGGGGCGACTTGGTACGGTTAAAACCGATATAGCTGTTTTAACCAACCTTACACGGGATCATCTCGATTATCACGGCACGATGGAGGAATACGGTAAGGCTAAGCGCTTACTGCTTTGTCAGCCTGGGTTAAAAGCGGTGGTGTTAAACGCTAACGATGATGAAAGTAATAAATGGGACAATGTTGCTGACAATGCTATTACCCGCATTTGGACGGGTATTGATGAAAGTGCTGATGGTGCGTTATTTCGCGCCCACAACAATCCTCAAAGTCGCCATTGTTTCGCCACAAATGCTTCTTATCATTCCGGTGGATGTAGCTTTGAACTGGTGAGCTCGTGGGGAAGTGCCGCCATTTCCCTACCGCTTTTCGGTAAATTCAATATTAGTAATGTGCTAAGCGCAATAGGAACACTTCTGGCAGAAGGTGAGCGTTTTGACGCGGTGGTAAAAGCGGTTAATGCGATCACCCCTGTGCCAGGGCGAATGGAAGTGTTTCCAGTACCCGGTGCTGCCAATTTGGTGGTGGACTACGCCCACACCCCTGACGCACTGGAAAAGGTGCTGCTAAGCGCCAAGTTTCATACCGCTGGAAAAGTGTGGTGTGTATTTGGTTGTGGCGGTGATAGAGACACAGGAAAGCGCCCATTAATGGGGCAGGCTGCTGAAGCTGGCGCTGATGCCATTGTTATCACCACTGATAACAGTCGTAGCGAAGGCCCTGAATCTATCGCGCAGGACATTATTACCGGTTTAAAAGACAGTAGCCTTGCGGTGTCAATTCCTGACAGAGAGCAAGCTATTCGTCATTGCCTAGCGCATGCTGATAAAAGCGACATCATCATTGTGGCCGGAAAAGGCCATGAAGATTACCAAATTATCGGTGACAAAAAGACTAACTATAACGAACGTGCGGTTGTGGCGCGACTGCAACAGGAGTACAGCAAATGATAACAACAACGCTGTCATGGATAGCCGACAAGGTTAACGGAAAATTAGTAAATGGTAGTGCTGACACGCAAGTGTTGGCCGTCAGTACTGACACGCGCACCATTGAAAGTGGCGCCGTGTATTTGGCGCTGAAAGGGCCGAATTTTAACGGCCACGACTTTATTGAAGCAGCCGAAAATGCAGGTGCAAGCGCAGTTATTGCCAGCGAAAACGTAACGACTTCGTTACCCGTGATATCAGTTGAAGATACCAAAGAGGCCTTGGGGTTATTAGGCGCTGCGGTTAAACAACATATAGCCCCAAAGACGATTGCCATTACCGGCAGTAGCGGTAAAACCACAGTAAAAGAGATGTGCGCTGCTATTTTAGCGCGCAGAGGCAATGTGCTTGCCACTAACGGTAACTTTAATAACGATATTGGTGTACCGCTTACTCTTCTTCGCCTAGAGCCACACCATGAATATGCCGTGATGGAATTAGGCGCCAATCACTTAGGCGAAATAGCTTACACCACAAATCTAGTGAAGCCGGATGTTGCAACCATTGTGAACGCCGCAGCATCGCACTTAGAAGGCTTTGGTAGCTTGCTTGGCGTAGCGCGCGCCAAAAGTGAAATTTTTAAAGGGTTAGACAAAGACGGTGTCGCTATTGTCAATGTCGACAGCCAGTTTGCAGAATTTTGGCAAGGCAAACTTAAACAAACTAAAACGCTAACATTTTCCCCGCAGCAGAAAAACGACGCAGATTTTCAAGCCGAAGATATCACCATTGGTCTAGATGGCTGTGCGTCATTCCACCTAGTATGCCCGCAAGGCGAAATCGCTATTCAGCTTACTATTCCTGGCGTTCACAACGTTGGTAATGCGCTAGTGGCTGCAGCATTAACGCTTCAAGTAGGCGCAAACCTTGAAAACGTGCGCGACGGATTGATTGCCATGCAGCAAGTCAGCGGGCGTTTAAATGTAAAACAGCTTACCGACCAAGTTCGGCTATTAGATGATACTTACAACGCCAATGTAGCGTCAGTTAATGCAGCAATTGATACGTTAAGTAGTTTTTCAGGCATCCGCGTTCTTGTGCTAGGCGATATGAAAGAGTTAGGGGAAAAGGCGCGTTTTTACCACGAGCAGGTGGGGGAATACGCTAAACAAAAAGGAATTAACTACCTGTATACCATGGGTGTTTTGAGTCAATCAGCCAGTGCTGTGTTTAATGAAAATGGCGGTCATTTCAGCGATGTTGAAAGTTTGTTGGCCGCAATGGAGAGTGATTTGTTAGTGCAGCAGCGCGATATTTCAATTTTAGTTAAGGGTTCACGCAGTTCCAAAATGGAACGCGTGGTAGAGGCGGTCGAGGCCTCTGCGCTGGGAAAGCACGATAGCCGTCGGGAGCGAATAGCATGTTAATTTGGCTAGCCGACTGGCTGACACAATTTGATTCAGGGTTTAACGTATTTTCATACCTTACCCTTCGCGCAATTTTAAGTACGCTGACCGCGTTGCTTATTGCCATTCTTATTGGCCCTAAGATGATTCGTTATTTGCAGCGTATGCAAATAGGACAAACGGTACGTGACGATGGCCCTCAAAGTCATTTGTCAAAATCTGGCACGCCTACTATGGGTGGGTTGTTGATCCTTGCAGCAATCGTAGTAAGTGGTCTGCTGTGGGCCGACCTAACTAACCGATACGTTTTGGTTACCCTTACTGTAGTGGTGGCCTACGGTATTATCGGATTTGTTGACGACTACAGAAAAGTCATTCGCAAAGACTCTAAAGGGCTCATCGCCCGCTGGAAGTATTTCTGGCAATCGGTGGTGGCGTTAGGCGTGGCCTTTTATCTGTATAGCAGCGCAACCATGAGCGCTGAAACCTCGCTATTGGTGCCCTTTTTCAAGGAAGTGTTCCCGCAGTTAGGGATCTTCTTCATCATTATCACTTACTTTGCCATTGTGGGGACCAGTAATGCGGTAAACCTTACCGATGGATTAGACGGCTTAGCGATTGTCCCTACCATCTTGGTGGCAGGTGCGTTTGCTATTTTTGCCTATGTAACAGGTAATGCCAACTTTGCTGAATACCTCAACATTCCACATATTCCGCTTACCAGTGAACTGGTGATTGTGTGCACCGCCATGGTTGGAGCAGGCTTAGGTTTTTTATGGTTTAACACATACCCGGCACAAGTCTTTATGGGTGATGTTGGTTCATTAGCGCTAGGCGGTACCTTAGGGGTGCTCGCCGTATTAGTGCGCCAAGAGCTGGTGTTAATCATTATGGGCGGTGTTTTTGTAATGGAAACCTTGTCGGTCATTCTTCAGGTGGGCTCTTACAAATTGCGTGGCCAGCGCATTTTCCGTATGGCACCTATTCATCACCACTATGAATTAAAGGGCTGGCCAGAACCGCGCGTTATCGTGCGCTTTTGGATAATTTCTATCATTTTGGTATTGGTTGGTCTTGCGACCCTCAAACTTAGATAAGCGCTAAAGAGACACACATTAATGTCGTATAACGTACGTGAGCATAGTTATGTAGTCGGTGGCCTAGGTGTTACAGGTCAGGCTTGCGTGCGCTTCTTGTTGCAACACAAGGCAACCGTGAAAGCGTTCGATACGCGGCCTACCTTTAGCGCACCTGAAAACCTTGATACAAGCATGCAAGCATTCATGGCTGAAAAGGTAACTTGTCGCGCTCTTAGCGCCGATTACTTTGACGGCGTTGATACCTTGGTGTTAAGCCCGGGTTTGGCGCTAGATATCGAGCAGGTGGGATTAGCGAAACAGTGCGGCGTTGAAGTGATTGGTGACGTTGAGCTGTTTGCTCGTTTGAATACATCATTTAAGAGCGACACACCGGCGAAACGCGTTGTCGGTATAACGGGGTCTAACGGTAAAACCACGGTCACGTTGTTGGTAAACCACCTACTTAACGCATGCGGCGTAAAGAGCATTGAGGCAGGCAACATTGGGCGACCTGTACTTGAAGCCCTTGAAAGCGACGCAGATGTAGTGGTGATGGAGCTATCGAGCTTTCAACTTGAAACAACCTCAAGCCTAGTTCTAGAGGCTGCCACTGTGCTTAATATTTCCGATGATCACTTAGACCGCCACGGCACCCTTGAGCATTATGTTGATGCAAAACATCGTATTTTCGCTAACGCCAAGTCAGCGGTCGTCTGGCGCGACGGCGAGTTTGTCGTGCCAGACGACGCCTTGAATGTCGAAGGCCAGGCTAATGCGCAAAAAGCAAATCAAAACGGGCTTTTGCGAAGCGCGATAGAATACGGTCTTGGTGCCTCTGATACCGGCTTTTCAATAGTCACAATGTTGGACAGAAAACATATCGCATTTAACGGCAAGCCAATTATTGCGCTTAGCGATATTCACTTAGCGGGCATGCACAATGTATTGAATATCATGGCCGCGCTGGGCATTTGCTGTAAGCTCGGGGTTTCACCAGACCAAGCGGTTAAGCATTTACATAGCTTTAAGTCTGCGCCGCATCGCTGTGTGGAAGTTGCGCGGGTGAATAGCGTGCGCTACATCGACGATTCTAAGGCAACAAACATCGGTGCAACCATTGCTGCTTTAGAAGGGATAAGCCCTACAATAGCGGGTAAACTTTTACTTATTGCGGGTGGAGACGCCAAAGGCGCAGATATAAGTAGCCTAGCCCCTTATCTTACGCAATACGTGTCACATGTTTTTGCCTTAGGCAAAGATGCCCACTTGTTTGCGCAAAGCTTTGCACATACAACCCAAGTCGCGACCATGAAAGAAGCGGTGAAAGGGGCTTTACGCTTAGCAGCGCCAGGTGATGCCGTATTACTATCGCCAGCCTGTGCAAGTATAGATATGTTTAAAAACTACATGCATCGTGGCGAAATGTTTAAGCAAACCGTGCATGACTTACTTGATATAAAGCAGGAGGCCGTATCATGATCACAGCCTCTACTAAGTTAAGTGCGTTGTTTGCCGCCAAACACGATGGCCAAGCAGCGGCGAAACATCCCTATGATGTCACGCTTATTCTTATCGCGCTCGCACTGATGAGCATAGGCGTTATTATTGTTACGTCTGCGTCGATGCCAGTGGCTGACAGATTACACGATAACCCTTTCTACTTTGCAATTCGCCACGGTATTTACATTGTGGGGGCCATTATCGCCGCCATGATTGTGCTTAATTTACCGATGCAATTTTGGCGCATGACCAACCCTTATTTATTGCTAGCTGCAATAGTGCTACTCCTCGCCGTACTTGTTGTGGGAAGGACAGTTAACGGCAGTACCCGCTGGCTAGCAATCGGGCCTATTACTATTCAAGCCGCTGAGCCAGCCAAGCTCTTTTTCTTCGCTTATCTTGCTGGCTACTTAGTGCGCCGTTATGAAGAGGTAACGGAAAACCTAAAAGGCTTTTTAAAGCCGCTGGTGGTGTTCTTCGTATTAGCGATGCTGCTATTACTTCAGCCTGATTTGGGAACGGTGGTTGTTATGTTTGCCACGACTATTGGCTTGTTGTTTTTAGCTGGTGCAAGGCTGTGGCAGTTTTTCGCACTGGTATTCGTAGGGATTTTGGCAGTGGTCGCCCTTATCGTGTTCGAGGAATATCGATTAAAGCGGGTGACATCATTTCTCGACCCTTGGGCCGACCCTTTCGGCGCAGGCTACCAGCTTACTCAGTCATTGATGGCTTATGGGCGAGGTAACTGGTTCGGACAGGGGCTTGGCAATAGCTTACAAAAACTCGAATTTTTACCAGAAGCACACACCGATTTTGTCATGGCGATATTAGCTGAAGAGTTAGGCTTCGTGGGCGTAGTAGCGGTACTGGGGCTTATTTTGTGGATGGTACTTAGAGCATTGCGTATTGGAAATCAGGCGCTTGAAAAAGGCCGCGCATTCGAAGGCTACCTCGCATATAGCATCGGCATTTGGTTTAGCTTTCAAACGGCAGTAAACATTGGCGCAAGCGCAGGTATTTTGCCTACTAAAGGATTGACGTTACCCTTGGTAAGCTATGGTGGCTCTTCGCTTATTATCATGTCGATAGCGGTAGCAATATTACTTCGCATTGACTTTGAGTTACGGGTTGATGGTGTGCAGGCAATAGGGCGCGGCGATGCAAGAGATGCTAAGCAAAAGCCACGCAGGAAAAAGCCTATAGCTGCCGGCGTAGCGAAAGACGCAGACATCAATGGCAAAGATAAAACGGTTGATGATGACGATAACTTTGCCTCGTCAACGGTAGAAGCTAAGCCAGCCACAAAAGCTTCATCGGCAGAAGATGAAGGCAAAGCCGGCATAAAAGCCATACTCGCTCGCGTAGCACAGGAGGCTGACAATGGCTAAGCGTTGCTTAATTATGGCTGGGGGTACTGGCGGCCATGTTTTCCCAGGTCTTGCTGTCGCCAATGCGCTTCGAGCGGAAGGCTGGGATATTCATTGGCTAGGCACCGCCGAGCGAATGGAAGCGCAAGTGGTGCCTAAACACGATATTCCCATTCACTTTATCCCTGTGAAGGGGCTGCGAGGCAAGGGCATTTCAGCGCGTATCCAAGGTGCAGTGGCATTGGTTAAAAGCTTGTTTTCAGCGCGTCGAATCATTAAGCGGCTACAGCCTGATATTGTTGTTGGGTTTGGCGGCTATGCCAGTGGGCCGGGCGGCGTTGCGGCCAAGAGTTTAGGGATCCCTGTCATTGTTCATGAGCAAAATGCTGCGGCAGGTATGACAAATAAGCTGCTGAGCAAACTCGCAAGTCGCGTGCTTCTTGGCTTTGATGATGCTAAAGAACAATTTTCAGGCGCTGCGGATAACGTGCATACTGTGGGTAATCCCGTTCGCGATGACATTTGGCAGGTTAAACCCAAAAAACGAGAGTCATACGCAGGGGCTAGATCCCTTAATATGCTCGTGGTCGGTGGAAGTTTAGGGGCACAAATTTTAAATGAAACCGTGCCGGAAACCTGCGGCGTACTAAATGGTCTTTCTATAAAGCACCAGTGCGGAAAGGGAAACAGCGACGCTGTTGCAAAAGCCTACGAGAGCGTAGGGGCTGACATGGCTGACGTGGAGGTAAGCGACTTCATCGACAACATGGCAGCCGCTTACGAATGGGCTGATTTTATTGTATGTAGAGCCGGCGCGCTTACCGTTAGTGAAGTGGCTGCGTCTGGCCGCGCCGCGATTTTTGTCCCTCTGCCATTTGCAGTAGATGATCATCAAACAAAAAACGCGCAGTCGTTAGTGAAGCAAAATGCAGCGCTAATGATTGCACAATCTGTATTGAAACAGAACTTAGGGCAGGCAGTGCGTCGGTGGTTAGAGCACCCCGAAGACTGCTTAAAAATGGGTGCGCTAGCAAAAACATGTGCAAGCATTCATGCCACGGAAAATGTAGTAAGCCACGTTAAAAGCGTGGTAGGAGAAGGGGACTAATGGTTTTTAAAACCCCATTTGAAAGCCCGCAAATGCGCAGGGTGAAAAATATATTTTTTATCGGCATCGGCGGTGCCGGTATGGGCGGTATTGCAGAAGTACTGCTAAATGAAGGTTATGCAATTTCAGGCTCAGATATTCAAGAAGGGCCTATGACAAAACGCTTAAGCGAATTAGGCGCTGATGTAAAAATTGGTCATCGTGCAGAAAACGTAGAGGGCATGGACGTCATTGTTGTGTCTAGTGCCATCAATGAGCAAAACCCAGAAATTATAGTAGCGCGCGAACAGCGCATTCCTATCATTCGCCGGGCAGAAATGCTCGCCGAACTCATGCGATTCCGTCACGGTATTGCCATAGCGGGCACCCACGGTAAAACCACAACAACCAGTTTGATTTCCACTATCTTCGCGGAAGCAGAGTACGACCCAACGTTTGTTATCGGTGGTTTGTTAAATAGCGCGGGCACCAATGCACGCTTAGGCAAAAGTCGCTACCTAATTGCTGAGGCTGATGAAAGCGATGCGTCGTTCCTGCACCTTCAGCCCATGGTATCTGTGGTAACTAATATCGAAGCTGACCATATGGACACCTACGGCGGTGATTTCTCAAAGGTAAAAGACACCTTTGTTGATTTCCTGTCTAACTTGCCATTTTACGGGCAGGCTATAGTGTGCGGTGACGATGCTAATATTCAAGAGATTCGCCCTCGCATAGGCCGTAGCATCATCACTTACGGGTTTGAGTCTCATAACGACTATCGCGCTGAAAATATCAGCCTGTCGTTTGGCAAAGCAAACTTTACGGTTATTCGTCCCGATCACGATCCCCTTGAGATTACGCTGAATCTTACCGGGAATCACAACGTGCTTAACGCCCTTGCAGCAATCGCTGTGGCCACAGATGAAGGAGTCAACGATGAGGCGATTATTCGAGCGTTGGCAGGCTTTGGCGGTATTGGCCGTCGATTCGAGCAATTAGGTACGTTTGATACCAGTAAAGGTGAAGTTTGTTTGGTTGATGACTACGGACACCATCCTACAGAAGTCAGAGCCACAATAGCCGCTGCGCGAGCCAACTGGCCTGATAAGCGCCTTGTTATGGTGTACCAGCCTCACCGCTTCACGCGTACCCGAGATCTCTATGAGGACTTCGTGGAAGTTTTATCAAGTGTTGATGCGCTGTTATTGCTTGATGTTTATGCTGCAAGCGAGCAGCCTATTGAGGGCGCGGATAGCAAATCGCTATGCCGCTCTATTCGCCAGCGTGGTCAGATTGAGCCTGTTTACGTGGGTGATAAAGATGCTCTGCCGGGAATTCTAGCGAACATTATGCAGGACGGCGATATCGTGATGACCCAAGGCGCAGGAAATATTGGGCAAATTGCTAAGTTGTTGGCTCGTCACGAGTTAGAGCCGAATACACTTACAAAGGAAGGAAAATAAGATGTTTAAACCTTCAGTGAGTACACACTCACCTGAAAAGTATGGGAAAGTAGCCGTACTTTTAGGCGGTGACTCGGCCGAGCGTGAAGTATCGCTAAATTCGGGAAATGCGGTGCTAAACGCACTGTTAAGACAAGGGGTAAATGCATTTGCCTTTGACCCCGCAGAGCGCCCGCTTAACGATTTGCTGTCGCTAGATGTTGATAGAGCTCTCATTATGCTTCACGGTCGCGGCGGTGAAGATGGCGCTATGCAGGGGGCTCTTCAGTTTTTAAAAATACCCTACACGGGAAGCCGAGTTTTAGGCTCAGCGCTGGCGATGGACAAAATTCATACTAAGCAAGTGTGGCAAAGTTTAGGTTTACCCACTGCAAAATATGAAATTGCTGATAAAAGGCACTTTGAAGCTGGTAAGTGCAGCGCTATAATGAATAAATTGGGGAATGAAGTCATGGTAAAACCGGCCAGAGAAGGGTCGAGTATTGGCATGGCGAGAGTGACAAGCGCTAAACAACTCGAAACTGCCATTCAGGACGCTTTTAAATACGATAATCAAGTCCTGTTAGAGCAGTATATAGACGGCCCCGAATTCACTGTTTCTGTATTACAGGGGCAGGCGTTGCCGTCTATTCGCATGTCTACTCCACATACATTCTATGATTATGCTGCGAAATACCAGGATAATACAACAGAATACTATTGCCCAAGCGGCTTGTCTGAAGAGCAAGAGGCACAGTTAGCAAAATTAGCATCTCGTGCTTTTGACGCTATTTCTGGCAGCGGCTGGGGAAGAATTGATGTTATGCAGGACAACCAAAGGCAATTTTACTTGCTAGAGGCAAACACAGTACCTGGCATGACAGAAAAGAGTTTGGTGCCGAAGGCAGCCAAAGTTGCAGGATTAACATTTGATGAACTGGTACTAAGTATTCTTTCTACCAGTTTTGATGACGTTGCGAACAAGGCGTAAAAGTGGCGGATACCAATACTAACCAAGTTAAGTCCGCTTCTGAAAAAGGCGGAAAAAGCAAAACGGCAGTATGGGGCGGTGTCGCTTTCTTACTTTTCGTTATAGCAGGGTTAGTATTTGGCGGGCTTAAAGCGAACCAGTATTTGCAGGACGAACAGCAAATGCCGGTACAGGTTATCGATTTTTCTGGTGATTATCAGCACATCGATATTACTAAACTAGAGCGGTTAATACGCAAAGCGCAGCCAGGAAGCTTTTTTGCGCTCGATGTCAACGAAGTATTCGAGTTGGTTGAAGCCCAACCTTGGGTGTATCGTGCATCGGTAAGAAAAAAGTGGCCAAACACGCTAAAGATTTATTTGGTCGAGCAACAGCCTGTAGCACAGTGGAACGAAGACTTGTTGTTGAACCCCTACGGAGATACGTTCAACGACGAAGGCATAAAGCTTGATTTACCGCGCCTTTACGGGCCCGGTGGCAGTGAAAAAACGGCCCTTGAGGGTTACAACGCTATGCACGCGCTGATATCGACGACAAACATGACATTAGATGAGTTGTCGTTAAGTGAGCGATTTGCATGGCAAGTGCAGTTGAAAAACGGCATTAAGTTGAATTTAGGGCGTCAGGAGTTTATCGATAGGCTACAACGCTTTATTGATGTGTATCCTCTTTTGGCGCAACAAGAGAAGGCGGTGAAATACGTCGACCTTCGCTATGACACGGGTGTCGCCGTTGGATGGAAAGACGACAGCACCACAGATGAAGAGAGTTAAGGAAACCATGTCAAAACCTGCTGAACGCAATTTGATTGTAGGACTAGATATCGGCACCAGCCAGGTAAAGGCTGTGGTGGGTGAGTTACTAGAAGATGATCAAATCAGTATTGTTGGCGTGGGCACCCATGCATCGAAAGGGATGGATAAGGGCGGCGTTAACGATTTGAACTTGGTGGTTAAATCGGTACAGCGTGCGGTAAACGAGATGGAGTTAATGGCAGATTGCCGTGTGTCTTCAGTGTTCATGTCTATCTCGGGCCGCCATGTGAAGTGCCAGAACGAAAATGGCATGGTACCGATTAACAATCAGGAAGTAACACAAGAAGACGTAGATAACGTTATTCATGCAGCGCGCAGTGTGCCAATTGCAGCGGAACGTCGTCTACTACACGTGTTACCACAAGAATTTACTATTGATGTGCAGGAAGGGATTAAGAACCCTATTGGCATGTCGGGAGTAAGAATGGAAGCGGATGCTCATATTATTACCTGTGCCGACGATATGGCGAAAAACATGGTGAAATGTGTTGAGCGTTGTGAACTTAATGCCGATCAGCTGATCTTTTCAGCGTTGGCATCAAGTTATGCGGTACTGACTGACGACGAGCGCGAGCTTGGCGTATGTGTGGTTGATATCGGTGGTGGTACTATGGATATGGTTATCTACACCGATGGCGCTATTCGCCACACGGCGGTAATACCGGTTGCGGGTAATCAAATTACCAGCGACATCGCTAAAATATTTAGAACGCCTATTAGCAATGCAGAAGAAATTAAGGTGAATTACGCCTGTGCATTGAAGGATATGGTGAGTATGGAAGACAGTATTGAAGTACCTAGTGTGGGTGGACGCCCGGCTAGAGTAATGTCTCGTCATACGTTAGCTGAGGTAATTGAGCCTCGCTACCAAGAACTTTTTGAGCTGGTGCATGACGAAATTCGCGCCAGCGGTCTGGAAGAGCAAATCGCAGCAGGCCTTGTACTTACAGGCGGTACCGCTAAGATGGAAGGTGCTGTGGAATTTGCCGAAGAACTTTTCCAGATGCCCGTGCGCGTGGGCAAACCCATTAACGTAAAAGGTTTATCTGAATACGTTGATGACGCAGGATTTGCGACAGTCGTAGGACTGCTGCAATATGGCAAAGTACAATCTGATAATAAGAAGTCCAGTACGCAGAAGACCGGTGAAAGCTTGTTTCATCGAGTGCAAAGCTGGTTTAAAGGTGAATTTTAATTTTATTTTGGGGGCGCTATAGCTACGGCATTAAGGCTAGCAGGATGCAATTAGCCTAAGGGAATGACCTGGCGTAGTGTTTAAAAGACGTACAACCGGAGAGTAAGTATGTTCGAATTAATGGATAGTCACGGCGAAGAAGCCGTAATCAAAGTCATCGGTGTCGGTGGTGGCGGTGGTAATGCAGTTGAGCACATGGTGTCTCAAAGCATTGAAGGCGTAGAATTTATTGCAGTTAACACCGATGCGCAGGTGCTTCGTAGCTCAAGCGCAGACGTTACGCTTCAAATTGGTTCAAGCGTAACCAAAGGGCTAGGTGCAGGTGCCGATCCGAACATTGGTCGCGAAGCCGCACAAGAAGACAGAGAAACCATCCGCCAGGCACTAGACGGCGCAGACATGGTTTTCATCACCGCCGGCATGGGTGGTGGTACAGGAACGGGTGCAGCGCCAGAAGTGGCAAAGATTGCCCGTGAAATGGGTATTCTTACGGTGGCGGTTGTTACTAAACCATTCCCGTTCGAAGGTAAAAAGCGTACCTCGTTTGCAGAGCAAGGCATTGTAGAGCTTGCTAACAACGTAGACTCGTTAATTACTATTCCTAACGAAAAGCTATTAAAAGTAATGGGTCCAGGCACGCCACTACTTCAAGCGTTTAGCGCGGCGAATGACGTGCTACGCGGTGCGGTTCAAGGTATTGCCGAGCTAATTACTCGCCCTGGTCTTATCAACGTTGACTTTGCAGACGTACGTACTGTTATGTCTGAAATGGGTAAAGCCATGATGGGTAGCGGCGCAGCGAGCGGCCCAGATCGTGCTGAAGAAGCAGCTGAATCAGCAATTGCCAGCCCACTGCTTGAAGATATCGACCTGTCAGGCGCGCGCGGTATTCTTGTGAATATCACAGCCGGCCCAGATTTCGCTATCGATGAGTTTGAAACGGTAGGTAACGCCGTTAAAGCTTTCGCATCAGAAAACGCGACTGTGGTAGTAGGTACGGTTATCGATATGGAAATGACAGAAGAGCTTCGCGTTACCGTTGTTGCAACGGGTATTGGCGCAGAGCGCAAGCCTGACATTTCGCTAGTAAGCTCTGAAGGTTCTCGTCTAACGCAGCCTGCTAAAGAATACGGTAACACACAAACAAGTGAACCGCGTTCGGCTGTAGGCGGTACAGAAGGTAACCAGGCACTTAAAGCAGATGATAGTGCTCAGCCAGACAACGATTTGGAGTACTTGGATATTCCTGCGTTTCTGCGCAAGCAGGCAGACTAATTTAGCTGCCTGAAAACGAAGGGAATTATTTTACGCTTGTGTTGTCTCACCTTATAAGGTGTAGAAACACAACGTGAAGAATTCGCGTGAATAGGTTAAAAAAATACGTAATTTGACTGAGTGAAATCCGTCAGAACGGGTGTTTTTTGACATGTGAGTAAGAACTCACTATAATTCGCGCCCGCTTTTTTAATAGGTAAAAGCTTAAGCAGATGATTAGACAACGTACAATCAAGCAATCGGTACAAGAGACCGGAATTGGGCTTCATAAAGGGGAAAAGGTCACAATGACTCTCCGACCTGCGCCAGCAAACACGGGTATCGTGTTTAGGCGTGTTGACCTTGAACCACATGTTGACATACCTTCGCGTGCGAACGCGGTAGGTAATACAATGCTGTGTACGTGTTTAAATAATGAAGACGGTGTAACTATCCAAACGGTAGAGCACTTAGCGTCTGCGTTAGCGGGTTTAGGTATCGACAATATTATTGTTGAAGTAGACAGTAACGAGCTGCCAATTATGGACGGAAGTGCTAGCCCGTTCGTATTTTTACTTCAATCTGCAGGTATTGAAGAGCTAAACGCGCCTAAGCAATTTATTCGTATTAAAAAGCCTGTTCGCGTAGAAGATGGCGACAAGTGGGCCGAATTGGTACCTTACGATGGCTTCCGCGTTGATTTCCAAATTGACTTCGACCACCCGGTGATCAGTCAAACTCGTCAACACATGGTCATGGATTTCGATTCATGTTCTTATGTGAACGAAGTAAGTCGCGCGCGTACCTTCGGTTTTATGAGCGATTTAGAGTATATGAACGCTAATAATCTAGCGCTTGGTGGAAGCATGGAAAATGCTGTGGCGCTAGATGAGTTCCGCGTACTTAACCCTGAAGGGTTACGCTACGATGATGAATTCTTAAAGCACAAAATTTTGGACGCCATTGGTGATTTATACCTTGGCGGTCATAGTTTAATTGGTGAGCTGCGTGCTTATAAAACTGGGCACGGCCTTAACAACAAACTTTTAAATGCAGTTTTGGCACAGAAAGAGTGTTGGGAGTTTGTGACCTACGACTCGCAGGAAACGGCACCAATTCGTTACGCTCAACCGGCGTTAGCGTAAAAAATTTAGAAAAGCCGCCTAACGGGCGGCTTTTTTTCATATGGCAATTACTGTAATAAATGATACAGTAGCCGAATAATTAATATAAATTTCACCCATTCGACAAAAAACTATAAGTTGAAGGTTGTCGCCTTTGGCTAAAAACGCATTCATAGTGTTATGAAGTGGTATGAAAAGAGTGGCGTGAAACAGCAATTTTCTTCGTGGTATGAAATTAACAATCACATTAGCAGGTAAAAATAAACGCTACAGGCACAGCATTAGTGTCCGTACACTCGTGAGCGCAACCGTGCTCTCGTCTATTTTTATGCTAGTGTCGAGCCGTTCTACTGAATCTGTGTCGGAAGATGTCGCACGGGTTCGTTTAGCGCAAACTGAAGTCAGCGAAAAACAAAAAGACGTTGAGGCGCTAAAGCAACAAACCACAATAAAACTAAAAGCTTTGCTTTCTCATGTAGCAGAATTGTCTGCACAGGCCTCGCTACTTGACGAAAAGGGCAAGCAAATCGCAACAGAATTAGGTATGTCAGCGGCGGACCTGGACGCTTTCGTGCCGGTATCGATACCGGATAACCTTCAAGACGATCCCATCCTTAACGAAATAGCTAAACTAGAGCAATCTCTCGATTTGAAGTCTCAACAGTTATCTATGCTTGAAAGTTTGGTTAGGGGTCACCATATAAACGAACAGAGCCAATTATCTGGTCGTCCCATTGAGTCAGGATGGTTGTCTTCTTATTACGGTATGCGGGCCGACCCGTTTACCGGCAAATCAGCCATGCATAAGGGTTTAGACTTCGCCGGTAAAGCAGGGGAGAACGTAGTCGCCACCGCAGCAGGTATAGTGACCTGGGCAGGCGAACGCTACGGTTATGGCCAGCTAGTCGAAATTGATCACGGTGATGGTTTTGTTACCCGATATGGGCATAACGACTCCCTTACGGTTTCAATTGGTGATGTGGTCACTAAAGGTGAAGCTATCGCTAAAATGGGCAATACTGGGCGCTCAACCGGCGTGCATGTTCACTACGAAGTAATAAGAAACGGAAAACAAGTCGATCCTCTGCCTTTTGTCTATAAAAAGTAGATAGAGGCAGCAGCCAGGTAAATTCGCGTAGTAGGTGCGTTTTATTAATAAAGCACTAATGACGACGAAACATTTTTTTAGAACATCGCTAAACACCCCTTAATTAGGGCTGTGTTTTATAGGTTTAATTTAGCTGTGCACGTTGTGCGGCGCCTCGACAAGTAGTGGAATATAAAAGCTAATGTTTTCAAGCATCCTTCGAAAAGTATTCGGTAGTAGAAACGACCGACTATTAAAAAAATTACGCAAAAACGTAGATGCCATTAATGCACTGGAAGCAGAATTTGAAAAGCTTTCTGATGAGGCGCTAAAGGCAAAGACCGACGAATTTAAAGCCCGTATAGAAAAAGGCGAAGCGCTAGACGATATTCTTGTAGAAGCGTTCGCTACAGTACGAGAAGCCAGTAAGCGTGTATATGGCATGCGTCATTTCGACGTGCAAATGCTTGGTGGTCAAGTTTTGCACGAAGGCAAAATCTCAGAAATGCGTACGGGTGAAGGTAAAACCCTTACCGCGACGTTACCTACGTATTTAAATGCATTGTCAGGCAAAGGTGTCCACGTTGTTACCGTGAACGACTACCTTGCCCGTCGTGACGCTGAGTGGAGTAATCAGTTATTTACCTTCCTTGGTATGCGTGTAGGCTGCAACATACCGGGTATGTCACCTGAGCAAAAGCGTGACGCTTACCAAGCTGATGTGACTTATGGAACCAACAACGAGTTTGGTTTTGATTACCTGCGTGACAACATGGCATTTAGCCCTCAAGACCGCGTACAGCGCCCCCTTAACTATGCAGTAGTGGATGAAGTTGACTCCATTCTTATTGACGAAGCCCGTACGCCGCTTATTATTTCAGGTCAGGCCGAGGATAGTTCAGAGCTTTATCGCCGCATCAACACCATTATTCCAAAGCTTGTTCAGCAAGAAAAAGAAGATGAAGAAGGCCAAGAAGGCGACGGTGATTACACTATCGATCTTAAAGCAAAACAAATTCATCTTACCGAACGCGGTCAGTTACACGTTGAAGAGATACTTCACGAAGAAGGCTTATTGCCTGAAGGTGAGTCGCTGTTCGCTGCGGGCAACATTTCATTGCTTCACCATATCAATGCTGCACTTCGCGCGCACAATTTGTTCTCGAAAGACGTAGATTACATCGTTAAAGAAGACCAAATCGTTATTGTTGACGAGCACACGGGTCGTACCATGGAAGGACGTCGTTGGTCTGAAGGTTTACACCAAGCGGTAGAGGCAAAAGAAGGCGTTCGTATTCAAAACGAAAACCAGACGCTAGCCTCTATTACTTTCCAGAACTACTTCCGCCTGTACAACAAACTTGCGGGTATGACAGGTACAGCTGATACCGAAGCGTTTGAATTCAACCATATTTACGGCCTAGAAACGGTAGTGATCCCAACTAACCGCCCTATGCAGCGTAAAGATATGCCAGATCTTATCTACCTAACGGCGGAAGAGAAGTACGAGGCTATTGTTGAAGATATTAAAGCGTGTGTTAAGCGCGGACAGCCAACCCTTGTGGGCACCGTGTCTATCGAAAACTCTGAGCTTATTTCTCGCATTCTTAAGAAATCGAAAATTCCTCATAAGGTACTAAACGCCAAGTTCCACGAACACGAAGCTGATATTGTTGCTCAAGCAGGTAAGCCTGGCGCTGTCACCATTGCAACTAACATGGCTGGCCGTGGTACGGATATCGTACTTGGTGGTAACTGGCAGGCCGAGCTTGAGAAAATCGAGAATCCGACCGAATCACAAATTGAAAAAGTAAAAGCGGCGTGGAAAGAAAGCCACGATGCGGTACTAGCGGCAGGCGGTCTTCATATAATTGGAACCGAGCGTCACGAGTCACGCCGTATTGATAACCAGCTACGTGGCCGTTCAGGCCGTCAGGGTGACCCTGGTTCAAGCCGTTTCTACCTATCACTAGACGATGCGCTAATGCGCATCTTTGCCTCTGAGAAAATGGGCAACATGATGAAGCGTTTAGGTATGGAACGCGGTGAAGCGATTGAGCATCCGTGGGTGACCCGCGCTATTGAAAATGCCCAGCGCAAAGTAGAAGGTCGTAACTTCGATATTCGTAAGCAACTGCTTGAGTACGATGATGTGGCTAACGATCAGCGTAAGGTTATTTACGAGCAGCGCAACGAGTTGCTAGATGAAGGCGACATTAGTGAAACTATCGCTGTAATCCGCGAAGATGTTGTTTCAAGCGTCGTGGACGAATACATTCCGCCACAATCACTAGAAGAGATGTGGGACGTAAGCGGCTTAGAAGAGCGTATGCGCGCCGACTTCGCGGTAGACCTGCCTATTAAGACATGGCTTGAAAATGACGACAAGCTGTATGAAGAGAAGCTTCGCGAGCGCATTTTAAATGAAGTCGTCGATGCGTATAAACAGAAAGAAGCGGTTGTGGGCGAGCAGGTGCTACGCCAGTTTGAAAAAGCAGTAATGCTACAAAACCTAGACAGCCACTGGAAAGAGCATTTAGCGGCTATGGATCACCTTCGTCAAGGTATTCACTTACGTGGCTACGCGCAGAAAAACCCTAAGCAAGAATACAAGCGTGAGTCGTTTGCGCTGTTCTCTGAAATGCTAGAAGCGCTTAAGGTCGAGGTTATTACTATCCTTGCCCGCGTAAAAGTGCAAGCAGAAGAAGACGTGCAAAAAGTAGAAGAACAACGTCGCCAAGCTGACGATGTACCAAAGAACTTTGAGCATGAAGACGCCACCGCAGCGCCAGAGGAAGCGAGCGATCAGGTGCGTACACAGGTTCGCGAGGGAGCCAAAGTAGGCCGTAACGACCCATGCCCTTGTGGTTCAGGCAAAAAGTACAAGCAGTGCCACGGTAAGCTTAAGTAATGAAAGTAGTACACGTTGCTGTGGGCGTTATTGCCCGCGGCGATGAAATCTTCATTACCCTTCGCCCAGACAATGTCCATCAGGGCGGGAAATGGGAGTTTCCCGGCGGTAAAGTGGAAGCAAGCGAAACCGTGCTTCAGGCATTAAAGCGAGAACTTGCTGAAGAAGTAGGTATTAGCGTGAACCACAGCGAGCCTGTGATTGTTATTACCCATGACTATGGCGACAAGCAAGTTAAGCTAGACGTTCATCGCGTTTATGACTTTACCGGTGAGCCCCATGGCAAAGAAGGCCAAAAGTCGCGGTGGGTTAACATTAATGCGCTTAACCCAGAAGATTTTCCCGAGGCAAACGTGCCTATAATAAAAGCATTACAGAAATAAAAATGGCCACAATATGATGTGGCCATTTTTTTGTCCGAACTATTTGTAACATCTGCGCGTTAAATAATGAAAACAGATGGTTGATTAGGCTTAAAGCACTATTCGCTCTGAGGTCGCAAACGCCACGTCTAGCTTGAAGTAAGCGGCTTCGTTAATGAAGTGAGGGTAAGTTTCTTTATCACTGTTCCAAGTAATATCTTTCCCGTCAAATGTTCTAAACACAGGCATGCCCGGCATTAACGGCTTGAAATCACTATCTTGAAGGGCGTGGTGAATCATTGCAGTGCGCTGACCATTTTCATCCAGCGGAAACCCGACGTTTTCACCTAAGCGAAATGCTTCGCATTGTGGCAAGTTGTCAGTTGATATACTGCCGTTGTTATAAGCCATGCAGAAGTCTAAAATGACCTCGGCCATGGTTTGCGTTAGAAGGTACACATCTTCTCGTAACACCCCCTGTGGCTGGCCGCCCACTTCTATCATCACGCCTTTTTTGCCCGTGGTACACAAGTAACCATGGTCAAGATAAGGCTTTTCGTCTTCCACCAGAATATTGGCCTCGGGCATGTGATGCTTCACATAACGCGCTAACTGGGTATGGAATTCGTCAACTTCCAGAATGATTAACGTTGCGCCCATTTCGCTGGTGGTGTTGTGAATGTCAATCACAAAGTCAGTCTTTGAATTCCCCTTAGGGCCGAGTTGTTGGTTTAATGACTTAGCCAGTACTGCTTCTTTGGCGCGACTCTCATTCGCAAGTCCCGCTAAGGTGAACTGCCTATTTAGGTCTTCTTCAACAAAACGAACATTAGCAGCCAGCGCTGCTTCGTTGGCAATAGATAAAGAAACGTTTAGTTCGTCGAATCGAGCAGGAAGGCCGAACTGTTGCCAGTTTCGAATCAGTTGAATACCACTGGTTTCATTTCCATGTGTACCACCAACAAGCGCGATAGAATTAAACATTCATGTTCCTTTTAAAAAAATTGATGATGGGGAAGCCACAGGGCAACCCGTTAAAGTGAACTAGCCATGCAATCATTGAAAAGTGTATCTCGCATTACCAGACAATAGCTTGATACTACCCCACGGTACAACACACTTAAAACCATGCCTCGGGACTTTACCTAAAGTTCGTCTGTTCACCTATTTGAAAAACTTAGTGCTTAAAAAAGTCGTCAGACTGCTCGGCTAGCATGGCTTCTATTTCTTCAACATCAATATGCTTTGGGGTGGCATCTTCTGCTGGTTTACCGGCAATCTTTCTATCTTCAGCCGCCCACTCACCTAAATCGATAAGCTGGCATTTCTTACTGCAAAAAGGGCGAAACTCACTTTCAGGGCTCCACACGACCTGTTTAGCACAAATAGGACACTTCACTTCCATAATACGCTCCAGTGAAATACGTCACGCAAAGCTGAACACTCAATTATGAATGCTGTTGCGATAACAAAGGGAAAAGGAATTGGTGATAGTTTAACAGGCAGCGAGGCGAAACTGAATATTGCTTTCTACTGCGCCGCTTTGGCCTTCTTCTGGAGAAAACAGCATGAAGCGCAGTGCATACCGGTATTTATTTCCACTAAGAGTAGGGTAGTAGCCATCGTCTACGCTACACTTCACGCGAATGAGTTCATTTTTATCTTCGGCCGCGCCTTGGTAAAAGCCATTATCTGCAACGGCATCGACAAACTGACCACGTTCACGAATAAAAGAAAGGCTGACGGCAATAGCATCATCAAGCAGACCTAAGGTATCGAGCCATTGATGTATATCAGCGTGTCGCTGCTCAAGAGGTTGCTGTAGCCAGAAGTGCAAATTAGGCAAGTCGAAACTGCATGCACCGCCTGGAATCGCAAACCGTTGACGAATAGCACCAAGCAGTTTGTCGTCTTTTAACATACTGCCAAATCGGCGATCGGTCTTCAGTTTTTGCCTTAATGTCAGTACGGTTTTAAGGGCTTGCTCTAACGCTGCGCTGTCAATTTTAGGGTGTTTCGACCAATAGACGAGATTCTTTTCGTGGGCTTCAAGATCTTTCGTTAAATCAGAGCGTAAATCTAGCCTTTCAATTAAATCTAAAAGTTCGAAAAGCTGCTCAAAGAACACAAGCTGCAGGTGAGTATGCTCAGATTTAGCCGTAATTTTTAGTTGTCCAAGCAGCTGCTCAACACGTAGATAGTTACGTACTTTTTCCTTTAGCGGAAATTCGAAAACAGCGTTACCCATGAAACCCCTTAAAACACGTTGATTTGGAGAAATTGCGCCAGAAATGCAATAAAACAGCGAATGGCAATAAGCCTAAAGCATCAAAGCGTTTAAGCCAAGTACACTTGTTCGACAAATCTTCTGTTTGACGCTATTTGTTCAAAAAAGTTTCAAAAAGTGCGCTTATAATGGGGGAAGCTTGCGTATTCGCTAGATATACCGTTAAACGCACATTTATTTGGCAGAATGTTTCAACAGCATTTTGTGAAGTTTTGAGACTTGGTCTTCAAGGGCGGATAAGGTTGTACTGTTATCCAAAACTTTATCTGCCGCTTTTATTCGTTCTTCTCGGCTGGCTTGAGACGCCATAATACTTTTTATGGTCTCTGCTGAACTACCGTCTCGCTTTAGCGCGCGTTCAAGCTGCATGGTTTCAGGGCAATCTACCACTACGACATAGTCACACATTTCCGTAAGCTTGTTTTCCACTAAAAGCGGTACTGATAAAATGCAGTAGGGCGAGGATGATTCGCCAATAAGCTGTTGCATACGCGTGCGAATAAGGGGGTGAAGTAATCCATTTAGCCAGTTTTTCTCTTCGCTGTGTGCAAACACTTTTTCCCGAAGCGCCGCACGGTTGAGGCAGCCATCTTCAAGTAAAATAGTGGGGCCAAAGCGCTCTGTAATCTTACTTAAGCCTTCAGACCCAAGCGCTACCACATCCCGAGCGACCTCGTCTGCGTCAACAATATCTATACCGCGTTGTTTAAAAAGGTCGGTGGCAGCAGTTTTTCCACTACCAATGCCGCCAGTTAACCCTACTACAAATGGAGGTCGGGATGTTGCCATAATCATTCTAGCCTTATCGGTTTAAAGCACGTAATCAAGGTAAGTAGTGATAATTTCAGCTTTAAAAAGCAGCGTAAGCCACCCTGCTACAGCAAGGTAAGGGCCAAAGGGGATGGCTAAGGATTTCCCCTTATTTTGCACAACCATAATAGCAATACCTGCAATGGCGCCCACCAGTGATGAAAGTAAGATGATAACGGGGAGCCCTTGCCAGCCTGTGAACGCACCTAAGGCGGCAAGCAATTTAAAATCGCCATAGCCCATGCCTTCCTTGCCCGTAACAAGCTTAAATAACCAATATAC
>Ga0208315_1000123_pt1 | contig 90584 bp, 89 predicted proteins | sample MalvireepMed_215_FD_184239 | JGI IMG/M metagenome (GOLD analysis project Ga0208315, IMG submission 184239) | Marine viral communities from the Global Malaspina Expedition - Malaspina viral metaG DeepMed_215 (SPAdes) (version 2) | ecosystem: Environmental > Aquatic > Marine > Oceanic | place...
TTGCTTGGTGACAATAGCGTTTTGGACCCACCTGACCCCATGCCGAACTCAGTAGTGAAACGAAACAGCGCCGATGATAGTGTGGCATTTGCCATGTGAAAGTAGGACATCGCCAGGCTCCAAATTAGAGAAAGCCCGATTCGAAAGAGTCGGGCTTTTTTGCGTTTCAGCTATTCATACAACGTGCCCTATCCATTCTCCAGGTAGGTTGGGTAGAGCGGAGCGAAACCCAACGAGTTAGCTAGTTACAAGTTAGCAAGGGTAAAGTTGAACTGTGTGGTTGTTTAGTACAGAGTCACCCTCAGCAACAACCCCCGTAGGAGGCACTTCAGTGTCGAATCTAGACCATAACAAACACATTCATGGCTAAAGCCATTCCTACAAGTACACTTTGCCTAGAACCTTCGTTAGAGGAAGACGCAGTACCAAAAACCCACATCGCGCGGCTGATCGCTGAAGGCTGAAAGCTGATAGCTCTGTGGTGGGTTTCGCTTCGCTCTACCCAACCTACGCCAGGCTTTAAACTTTCCCCTTTCTAACTAGCAATTCACGACCCAATTTACCCTTTGTTGCAATTTTAATCTTGGTTTAGTACCTGAGCTATGTAAAACTATTTGCGTTTTTAAACCACAATCAGGTGACATGAATGTCTCAAATAAAAGCTTGGAAACTTATTAGCCTGTTTTGTTTGGTAAGCTTGCTTATGGGCTGTGAGTCGAAAGAAGAGCAGCTTAAACAAACAATACAACAATCCATAGAAAAAGCTGAGGTTGAATTAAATCAGCTTGGTACGGCGCTTGATAATGGCTCTTTGCGTAATGCGACGATACTTAAACAATACGGACAGGTGCTTGCTGAGCAGCAGCCGCAACTTTCTGAGATCGCGCGAGTAATTAGTCTTGATGCCACTCGTGAAGGGGCTATCTATACAGGTCTTAAACAACGTTTAGCAGATGTTAAGTCTACTTATCTAATACCCCCTTATGAAGATACCCTTCATCAACTTGATCTTATTCGTGATGCTGCCAAGCCATCTTTATTTCAGGATGCACTGACTGATCCTATTAATATGCTTGCCGATATGTCGCAGGGCTCACTAGCGCGGGTTGGTGCAATTAGTGAAGCAGCTGAAGGTGAAAGCGTTGGTAACCAATTAGTTGGCAACCCTAACTATGGGCAGTGGCAAACAAATAGCAGCGGTACCAGCTTTTGGGTTTGGTATGGAATGTATCGCATGTTGGGTGATGTATTTGACCGAGTTGAATATGGTCGCTGGAGCCGTCATAGAAAGTACAGTTATTACAATGACTATGGCCGTTACCGTTATTCGAGTCCAAAACAGATTAAAGCACAACAGACTGTAGAGACGCGAACTCGTCAGTCTTATCAACGCCAAGGTAAACAATTCACTAGTCCGTATGCCACTAAGCGCAGTGGTGCATCTGGATTAAGCCGTAGCAGCTATACGCCGCCACGCACACGTAGTAGCTATGCTTCTAGCAGTAGTTACAGTAAAAGCTCTGGGTCATTACGCAACAGCTCGAGCAGAACATCACGTGGCATTAGCCGCGGTAAGTAGTGAAAAGAATAACCACCGGAGTTACAACATATGTATGAATTTAATGGAATAACAACTTGGTCGTTGCAAGCTTTAGCAATCGACTTTGCAATCATTATCGCTTTATTTGTCAGCCTAAAATTTATCAAAGGCTGGGTGTCTAACTTACACGCTAATGATGAAATAACTGAGCGTGACAATTTTGCTTTTGGTATTAGCTTTGCTGCGGGGCTTGTGGCACTGGCAATTGTTCTTAGTGGTGTAAGCAGCGGCTCATTTGCACCAACCTTGCAACAAGAAGCATTACAAATGCTAGGTTATGGTGTGATGGCAATTGTGCTTATTAAGCTTGGTCATTTCTTCCAAGACAAGGTAGCGCTTCGTAAAGTGAGTCTGCATGACGAAATCGTAAAAGGTAACGCAACTGCTGCACTGATTGATTTTGGTCATGTAGTGAGTGTCGCTATTGTGATTCGCTCAGCTTTATTTTGGGTGGCAACCGAAGGCTGGCATGGTATTCCAATCGTGATCGCGGCCTTTGCAATTGGCAGCATTGCGATGCTACTGATCAGCCAATATCGAGTGCAGTTATTTAAGCGCACTAATCGCAGTGGTGACTGCTTACAACAGGCGGTTATTGACGGCAACTTAGCGGTAGGTATTCGTTACGCTGGCTTTTTAGTGGGTAGTGCATTGGCATTAACTGCTGCATCAGGTATTGCTCCTTATGCGGCTGACAATATTGTAGCTAGTTTAGGTTACTGGGCATTAAGTGCAGCGGTAAGTTTAGTTGCCTTCATTTTACTACACTTAGTGACTATCAAAATCATCCTATCTGGTTGTGATATTTCAGACGAAGTGAACCGTCAGAAGAACGTAGGTGTAGCCGCTATTTCAGCAGCGGTTTCATTTGCGATTGGTTCGACTATGGCAACCTTGTTAGGTGCCTAATTAGTGTCTACTACAACAAGCGTCCCAAGTAGAGCCAATCTACTTGGGCATGATTTCCTATTAATATCTGTTATGGCCGTACTCGCTGGGTGCGGCCTTATTTATGAATACCTTCTATCTCATTATGCAGGTCGTGTCTTAGGCTCGGTCGAGAGTGCCATTTATGCCATGATTGGCACCATGATTGTAGCAATGGGGATCGGTGCATTTTTAGCGCGTTGGTTTAAAGATGCATTTACTGCTTTTGCTTGGCTTGAGAGCATTATTGCTTTGGTCGGCATGGGCTGTATTTTAGCGATTGCGAGTGTTATCGCTGTCAGTTATTCATTACCACATATCTTCTCTGAAATTTTTAACCTGCCTCCAGATACCGTACTTAACGGCTACGTGTTTGAAAAGCTGCAAGAGTGGTCGCGTTTCTTGCCCTATGTGTTTGGTCTATTACTTGGGCTATTAATCGGTATGGAGATCCCGCTAATTGCGCGTATTCGTCAGCAAGTCTACGGGCGCTTTTTAGAAAACAATGCGGGTACCATTTACGGGGCAGATTATATTGGTGCCGGTGTCGGTGCTGCTATTTGGGTGAGTATTATGCTCGCGATGCCAATTATGCAAGCAGCAGCTTGGACGGCATTATTTAATATTATTGCCGGTCTCGTGTTCTTATGGCGCTATCATCAACATGTTCGCTTCGCTAAGCTACTGTTAATTTGTCATGGACTGTTGTTGGTGTTTTTTGCGTTTGTGCTTGTGCTTGGCACTAGCTGGATGAAAAACCTAAGTAATGTTTTATACAAAGATAAAGTCATCTACTCGCAAGCAACTAAGTATCAGCACTTGGTGTTAACTGAGCGTTTGAGTCGCAATCAGCCGAATGCAATTACTGATCTTTATCTAAATGGCCGTTTACAGTTCTCAAGTGTGGATGAGCAAATTTATCATTCAATGCTTGTCTATCCTGCCATGTTGGCTTCAAATCGCCACGACCGTGTACTGATCATCGGCGGTGGTGACGGGCTGGCACTTCGTGATGTTTTGAAGTGGCCTGTAAAGCATGTAACCTTGGTTGATTTAGATGGTCAACTGTTAAACTTATTTGGCAATGATGTAGGTGACTATGATGCGCCAGAAGAGATCAGAACACGTTTAACAACCCTTAATAATCACTCTATGAGCGATCCTCGCGCTGATATTCGTATTGCAGATGCATTTTTAGAAGTCGAAGCAATGCTTGCTAAAGGTGAGCGTTTTGACACTATTTTGATTGACCTACCAGACCCTAATCACCCTGATCTCAATAAGATGTACAGTGATTATTTTTATAATCATGTGCGTCAGCTATTGGCGCCTGACGGGGCTGTGGCTGTGCAATCAACATCGCCTTATCATGCGAAGAAAGCATTTTTGAGTATTGCTAAAACAATGAAAGCAGCTGGTTTTGGTTATGTTGAGCAATACCAGCAAAATATTCCTTCGTTTGGTCAATGGGGTTGGACAATCGCGACCACTGCTGGCAAATCAGCAAGTCAGCGAATTCGTGAAATTAACGAATTACCCGTGCCATCTCGTTGGGTAAGTAAAGAATATTTATTGGCTTCTTTTGTATTTCCGAATCATTTTTTTGAACAAGTAAACACGATTGAAGTCAATAGATTAGGTTCTGGAACCTTATATGATTATTACCGTCAAGCGTGGCAAGTTGAAACCGAATTGTACAAAAATTGATATTTTATAGTTGACATAATATGTCGGCTATGCAAATCTTAACTCAGACATAATATGTCAAAACGTAAAAAGGTGAGACATGGAATTAAATGAACTATCAATCAAACTGGCTTCTTTTGAAACGGAAGGTGTGAGCTTTGAGTCTTTCTTGATTGCCAACGAAGGTGAGCAAGATGTGTTACAAGTTATCGTCGATGGGAATGATGAGTTACCTATCTTTGTTACTCAAACAGAAGAGCAATTACTGTGTATTAGCTACCTGTTTGCTGAAGACGAAGTACAAGCAGATATGCGTAATGAGTTAAACGAAACGTTACTACGTTTAAATGTACCAATTCCATTAAGCGCATTTGCAAAAATTGATGATAAGTACGCTATTTTTGGCGCCTTATCGGTTAATTCATCGTTTGATGATATTACCCATGAGTTGGTAACACTGGCAGACAATGCGATTGATGCGCTTGAAGCCGTGACCATTTATTTAAACGATTAATTAGCAATTTCTGGAGTTAAGATTATGAGTATTTTAAAGAAACTATTTACAGCTGTACGTGGTGGCGCTCGTGAAGCAGGACAAGCAATTGTTGATGCAAACGGTATCCGTATCTTTGAACAAGAAATTGCTGATGCACAAAATGCCTTACAACGTGCAAAAAAAAGCCTGACTGAAGTAATGGCAAAAGAGATGCAAACGAAGCGTAAAATTAGCGCACTAGATGCATCAATTGCTGAGCATGAAGCGTATGCAGGTCAAGCGCTTGAAAAAGGCAACGAAGCGCTAGCATTAGAAATCGCAGAAAAAATTGGTGATTTTGAAGCTGAGAAAGCAGAGCACGAAGAAGTGCTAGCTGGTTTTAGTAACCATATCGTGCAGTTAAAGCAGCAAGTTAAAGAAGCTGAAAAATCGATTAAAGAAAACCAACGCCAATTAACGATGGTTAAAACGACAGAAAGTGTGCAGCAAGCAACAATGGCTGTAAACAGCACGCTAAATACGAATAGCTCATCAATGACATCAGCACGTGAGTCTCTAGAGCGTATTAAACAACGCCAGCAAGACCGCCAAGACCAGTTAGGTGCGGCTAAGCAATTAGAAGCTGACACTAACGGCGATGATTTAAAAGCGAAAATGGCTGAAGCGGGTATTGGTGATACGAGCCCGAAAAGCGCGGATATTTTGGCGCGTATTAAAGCAAAACAAAATAGCTAATCAGTTAACGGAAAGATAAAAGGTAACCCACGCACTGGGTTACCTTTTTTGCTTCAACAAGGAGTCAGCCAATGTTTAACTTTTTTAAATCTAAAAAAGCTCCAGAGCGTCAACTCACTGATCCAAGCCAATTACTCGTTGGTGATATGTTAACTGTGATTGATTCGTTTGCTTACCCAAGCTGGTTAAAAGGACAGACTTTGCGAGTTACTGATGTGCAAACGTATCAGTATCAACGTAGTGCAGAGTATGAGTTGGTACTCGAAAGCGAATCGGGCCAAGTGGTGTTTTTGCAAATCGAGTCAGATGACGGTGAACAGTGGGCACACTTTGCGATCAAAGTTCAACGCGATGATGTTGATGAAATTTTTACTCTTGATGAGTTCGCTCGTATTTTTGATGAAGACGAATTAACGGCAATTAATGTACAAAATAGCCCAGAACGTTTTAGTCACTTTTTGGCATCGAGCTACAAACAAACAGAAGCACCTTATGTGTGTTATTTCCATAATAAGGACTACCGCAATAAGCCTTTACCTCGCTATGAAGACGAGGGCGGTGAGCCGTGTGAAATGATCTGTTTAAGCTCTGATGATGAATCGCATAGTTTAAATATTGAAATTTGGGAAGGCGGTGAAACAGAGGTATCACTGACGTTAACCAGACCAATTAGCGATATTGTTGACTTATTTCCTGGGGATGCCAAGTGAGTGATGCAAAAGCTAAGTGGCAGCGTCAGGAACAAGCAGTTAGAGCCACACAAATGGCGTTTGATTTAAGCTCTGAAGTGCAAAAATCAATTAAGAAGCAAGCCATTGACCAAGAGCTTACGCCATCAGATATGATCCGTAAGATTTTGGAGCTCGACGTTAAGTCGAAAAAAACCAGACAGCGTTTATCGTTTAACTTAAATGATGAAGAAATTGCCCTATTGGCTGAGCGGTTTGGTGTTGCTGCTGATGATAAGCGAGCTGTGAAACAGCGTGTGGCAGAACTACTCATTGCGCACAGTAAAAAAAGCTAAGGTTTTGCCTTTACTTCTTTATGCCCTTACACTGAGACTAGATGTTTTAAAGAAGTGACATGACTTTGGATATTATTTTACTTGCGTATTTAGTTATTTTTGCATTATTTGGCACTGCAGCAAGTTACTTTGTTCGCTACATTTACGCTTACTGGGTGCATAATACAATGCAGGTAAAGTACATTTATAAGGCCGGGATTTGTATCATCAGCGTGGTGATAGTATCCGGCCTTATTGCATTGTTTACTTAATCTCGATTGCTTGGCACTGCTGTGAAATACACAGCGATTGTACCGGCAGGACTGGCGAGCAATCGTTAACGGTTAATGCTTGCTCAGATGACTTCTCAGCCGCTGTAATTCGCTCTGCAAGTTGCTCCGCTTGTTCTTGTGCGGTGTTTAACGTTGAATAGACCACATAGCGACTTGGGCCACCACATGCTCGTTCACCGACTTCTAACACCTTACATTGAAAGCTTGCATTACAGCTATTATTACTAACGATATCGTTCAGCTGATCATTTAAATCACCTAAATCAACGCGTGCAGAACTACCTGACGTTGTTGTTTCACAACCAGTTAAAGCAATACTTGCTAACACAGTTGTGGTGATGAAAAGTTTCTTAAAAGTCGATGAACGAACCATTATTGCTTATTCCTTAGTATACACTTGCCGCTGAGCCTTCGATTCTAACACAAGTATTCTCAGAACACTGCGCACCCGGTGCGGTTAGATGCTGACAAATACTCATCATGTCGTTTGCTGCGTTAAATTGCTTTTCAAGGGCGGTGATGTCTTTTGCAAGTTTTTCAACCTCAGCAGTGTTAGCTGTTTTGCTTGAATAAACAATGAAGCTACTTGGCCCACCACAGGCGCGACTACCAACAGGTAATACTTTACATTGGCTGCTGTTATCACAGCTTGGATCATCGATTAGCTGTTTAAGTTGTTCGTGGGCAGAGCTAATAGTGGCTTTATCTGGGGCTGCTTTGCTCACTTCTTCAGCGTTTTTTATTTCAACGGCTTTTGGCGCCTCGACAAGTTTATTGCTGGTTGCCGTTGATTCGGCTTGCTCATTATTGTCCGAACACGCAGTTAATAACACAGGAAATAAAATTGCCAATAGAGGATAGCGCATAACATACCTAAAAATCGTTGAATAAGTACTCACTATCATACACATTGCTCAAAGTGGAGCAATAAAAACGTTAGCTTTCAGTAAGTAGCTCTGTATTCACAGAGCTACAGTAAGATAAAAGTTCTATAAACCACCTTGGGTTAGTTTGGCAGGGTCAAGTAATTCACTCAATTCTTCGCGCGAAATATCAGTGTGCTCTGCAGCAACATCAATAATAGGACGACCTTCTTGATAAGCTAATTTGGCAATTTTTGCGGCTTTGCTATAGCCGATCACCGGATTAAGCGCAGTAACCAGAATTGGGTTTTTAGCGAGCGCTTTATCAACATTGCTTTGGTTTACTTTAAAGCTGGCAATCGCTTTATCTGCCAGTGCTTCACTGCTATTCGCCAGCAGTTCAATACTTTGCAAAATGTTTAAGGCAATCACAGGTAGCATTACATTGAGCTCAAAGTTACCCGCTTGACCAGCCACTGTAATAGTCGCGTCATTGCCAATTACTTGTGCGCTGACCATAGCGGCCGCTTCAGGGATCACTGGATTTACTTTACCCGGCATAATTGATGAGCCCGGTTGTAAAGCCTCAAGCTCAATTTCACCAAGGCCAGCAAGAGGGCCTGAGTTCATCCAGCGTAAGTCATTGGCTATTTTCATTTGTGCTACGGCAAGTACCTTTAGCTGACCTGACAGCGCAACAATGGCGTCTTGTGATCCTATGTTATAAAAGAAGTTTTTGCTTGGGCTAAAGCGAATACCCACATTCTCACTCAAGTGTTGGCAAAACTCACCAGCAAACGCAGGGTCGGCATTAATACCGGTACCAACTGCTGTGCCACCTTGTGCAAGTTCACAAACTCGCTCAAGTGCTTGGCGAATCCCAGCCATTGCATGATCCACTTGTAACTGCCATGCAGCCAATGTTTGTGCAAAACTCACAGGCATTGCATCCATTAAATGAGTGCGGCCAGTTTTAACAATATGGCCCACTTCGGCTTGTTTGTTTTGAAGGCTTTGACTAAGTTTATCGAGTTTAGGAAATAGTTCATAAATGATGTTAATGGCGCTACTTACTGCAATCGCAGTAGGGATCACATCATTTGAGCTTTGTCCCATGTTCACATCATCGTTGGGGTGAATGGTTTCGCCAGCAAATTTACTCGCTAGTGTTGCAATAACTTCATTGGCATTCATATTTGAGCTAGTACCTGAGCCGGTCTGAAATACATCAACTGGAAACTCTGAAAAATGTTTACCGTCGATGATCTCTTGGCATGCTTGCTCAATTGCTTTTGCTTTACCTTGGCTCAAATGGCCTAAAGCTGTATTGCTTTGCGCAGCAGCTTGTTTAATGTAGGCAAGGGCGGTGATAAATTGCTTAGGCATGGCTAAGCCACTAATTTTAAAATTATTGATAGCACGTTGCGTTTGAGCTTGATACAAAGCATTGGCAGGGACTTGTAGTTCACCCATGCTATCTGATTCGGTTCTAAATTGGCTCATAAACACTCCTAAATCGGGTTAAATTCTTGGCTGAGAAGGCACGCTTCTCGCTCCAAACTGAAATACTTTTCAATACAGTTATGAGTTTTGTAGTAACGCTTTAGCGCAAGTTGCGGTTTATAAAGCTGGGCCAAACATTGTTTACGAATTGCATTATGCACTAATGAATCACACATCTTTTCAAGTAGTTCATGAAAGGTGCGTCTTAGATACAGCTCTTGCAAAATAAAGTTGTGATGTTTTTCGTAATAGCGTGCAATGTTCAAACCCGCTTCAACATAGTTAGCAACAAGTGCTGGGGCATGTAGCCCTGGTCTTTGGCAAACACATTTCATTTGCCGCTGATACTGGAGCATAGCATTGTGAGAGTGCATAGAAAAACCGATTAGCTGTAATGATAACTATTATCATTACAGCTAATCGGTTTTAGTGCAAGTCTTATCTAGTGTAGCTAAGACTGAATGGATTAACTGTGTGTGATTAATTGTAGCCGAGAATAAAAATCTGGTCTGTTTCATGTTTTTTCGGCGCCTGTACATTTTCTTTGTTACATTGAGAAAGAAGGTCGATAACGGTTGCTCTGTCGTCACAACTAGTTAAGGCGGCTTTTTCGCTTTCAGCACGTTCGCTGGCTGCAAGTGCTGCATCTACAGCGGTGTAGGGTGAGATATACATAATGTTGCTCCTATTGATTAATTCACTTATGAAATAGCATAAGCTGTACCAATATTGACAAAAACAGATAAGTTTTTGAATTTGTTGTTTTTATATTTTTATCTAATAAATTACCCGCGACTTTAGTGATTATTTTTGCTTTACTGTTGTGCACTAATTACCAAACATGGTGCATTAATTTGTATGGATAAACCCTTCTCTCAAGCCTGTGAAAACAATAAGTCACCTATTTTAAAGGTATTAAAAGAGTTCTTTTCTGATGTAACGAATGTATTAGAGGTTGGCTCAGGTACCGGGCAACATAGCGTGCATTTTGCAACGCATTTAGCACACTTGCAGTGGCATTGTAGTGATCGTGAGGTTAATCACCCTGGGATATTACAATGGCATCAAGAAGCTGCACTAACTAACTTGCATGCACCACTCACACTCGATCTTAATGATCCTTGGCCAGTTGATAAAGTGAATGCTATTTTCACCGCGAATACGATGCACATTATTAGTTGGCCACTGGTGGAGCGCTTTTTTCAAGGGGTAGCAAAGCATTTAGCGCCTAAAGGAAAGTTATGTATTTATGGGCCATTTAAGTATCAAGGTAAGTATACCAGTGCCAGTAATGCTGAGTTTGATGCTTTTTTAAAACAGCAAGATGCTAATAGTGCAATTCGTGATTTTGAAGCGATTTGCCAACTTGCAGAGCAAGCTGGCTTAACCTTTGTTGAAGATGTGCAAATGCCAGCGAACAACCAATTATTGCTGTTTAAACGGCAGTAAGCTTTCGCATTGGGCTTTATAGAGCGCCATATGTTGGCGTTCTCTGCGAATAAAATCATTAATGGCTGCTGCAAAATCACCGTGCTGAATATGATGCAGTGAATAGGTATATACGGGCTTAAATCCGCGACTTATTTTATGCTCACCTTGCGCGCCAGAGTGGAACTGTTTAAGTTTGTTGGCAATGCAGTACTCAATGCCTTGATAGTAGCAAAGCTCAAAGTGCAAACTATCAAGCTCATAATTTGTTCCCCAGTAACGACCATATAAACAATTCTTATCTTTAAAACTGAGTGTGGCGGCAATCACCTCTCCTTGATACTTAGCGAACATTAACACCAGTTTGTCGGCCATGCTCTGCTGTAATAATTCGAAAAAGGCGGTATTCAAATAACCATTGTGGCCTGAGCGCTTCAAATAGGTTTGGCGGTAAAAATGACTAAATTGCTGCATGTGTTGCTTGCTGATGTCAGTACCTTCGAGCCATTCTATGACTATCTGTTGTTCAGTTATTTTAGCGCGTTCTTTTTTGAGCGATTTACGCTTTCTTGCGGTGAGTGAAGCTAAAAAATCATCAAAGCATTTATAGTCTTCATTAAACCACTGAAACTGCACGCCATGACGTTGCATTACGGTGTCGCTAGTTAATGCAGTAGCTTGTTGCTGGTGGCAAAAATTTATATGCCAACCTGACCAGCCTAACTGCGCTGCTGTTGCTGTGAGTATGTGCTGAATATACGCATAGACCTTTGCGGCGTCATTGTGATTTATACTAATTCGTTGCCCTGCAATAGGTGTGAATGGCACGCCACACAGCCATTTAGGGTAATATTCTAAGCCATGCTGTTGATAAGCTTCAGCCCAAGCCCAGTCAAATACATATTCACCATAAGAATGATGTTTTAGATACCCCGGTAGTAAGGCTATGACCTGTTCTTGCTGGTAAATTGCTAAGTGCATGGGTTGCCAGCCCGACTCTTCACTCACACAGCCACTTTGTTCTAAAGCCGCTAAAAAAGCGTGATCAGTAAAGGGTGTATCATCAAAAAATGACTGCCAAAGTGCGGCATCAATCTCGCTTATTTGATTAAACCAGCGGTGACTAAACTCACTCATTGTGCAGCCGATTCTATATCTTTGATGAAGTTGTTTATATGCATAGCTAGCTTATCGAAATAAGGGTTAAACGTGAGTCGTGCAAAGGGTTTGTGTGCTTGTAAATTTTCGACTGTGCGCTCACCCATCACGATGTCTTTTTGGTATTTGCAGGCTGTATAAAGTTTATCGTCATCTAAGTAGCTGCCGCAATTGCGATACGAAGCTTTACGGCCATAGTAAGGATTACTGGGTTTATTAACGATACCAATGTGTGACATCCCTTTGATCTTTTTACAGTCATCGGTATCGCAGTCATCACGGATTATGTGGTAATCAGCAGGAAAGTTGGCTGGAATATTATCGTCGTCACCGTAGTAAACTAGCCGATCAAGCTGGTTATTTTTACGCGCTTTTGGGTCGTGCAGTTTAGCTAGTAATTTAAAGGTCGCTTGATTATCTATTGTGGTGTCAACATCACTAAAGGTGCTAAATATTGCGACATTCGGCAGTTGACGATAACGAAGCTCATCAAGACTAATACGGCTCATTGCTTCGTGGCTAGCTGAGGCTGCACTGAATGGAAACGACTCATACTTAGCAAAATCCAGATCCGCGTCTTTATCAATCCAATTAACAAATGGAATTGCATCGACCCATTTGGCCAACCAACCGTTTTTATTGTGTGGCTCACTTGCTGGTGAAAACAACATCGCAGCAGTAATTTTATTATCAACAGGAGCTTGAGTTAAGTAATCAACAACCAGTGCTGCACCCGTTGAGTAGCCCCCTAATATTACCTGATCAAAGTCTTTTAAAGTGCGCTCAATGGCATACACACTGGCTTTTCGCCAATCATCAGCATCAACCTCTTGCAAAGCTGCTGCGGCAGTGCCATGCCCCGGCAGTAAAATTGTGCGAACTGTATAACCTTGTTGATAATACACCTGTGCAAGGTCATGGTAGGTAAATGGAGAGTCGGTTAAACCATGGATTAAAAGTACAGCTTTGCGGCTATCGGCCTGTTTAAGTTCGAATGGGCTAATTAAATCGGCAATTGTTGCGTTAGCAGGTCGAGAACCTTGTGCAACAAGTTGCTGATAGGTATCGGTATAAACTGGGCATGGTAAGTTCGCTCGCGGATTTTCACTGCTAATTTCAAGGTAAGCAGCGGTTAAATAGTCACTAAATGCTTGCTCGATATTATAGCTAAAGGTGCTATGGCTGCGTGGTAATGGCTCTCTAAACAGTCCTTCGCGCTTACTTTTCATCATCAAAGCTTGGTCTTCAAGCTGAGAAAGGCAGGTTTGCTGCTGTGCCATTAATGGGCTGCTAAATAGTCCACTGATGGCCAAAGAGATAGCAACTAAGTTTATGAATTTCATATTTTAAGCGTCCTTTTAAAGCCTGTTTTTAGCTTATCGAGTTATGTTTTATTTGCAAGCAAGCTGCGTCAAGCTAGCGGTAAATGGCGCTTAGTGAATGCTTGTTTTAAGACCACCGTCGACTCGATGTTAGCAATGCAATCAATACTACCTAATTTATGTTTCACAAAGCTTTCATAGCTTTCTAAATCTGTAGCAACAATCTTGAGTAGATAATCATAACTACCTGAAATAACTGAGCACTCAAGCACATGTTCAAGTTTTGCTACTTGTTGTTCAAATTGCTCAGCAGCGGCAACTGAGTTTTGGTTTAAGCGTACAAAGGCATACACAGACACGTTTAAATTAACCGCTTTAGGATTAATTGCAGCATGGTAACCACTGATCACATTCGCTGATTCGAGCTTTTTAATGCGGCGCAGGCAAGGGGTATCTGACAGGCTAACCGACTGTGCCAGATCTGAGACAGAAGTTCTTGCATTGTCTTGTAGAGCATTAAGTAATTGTTGGTCTTTTTTATCTAATTTCATTTTAATTTGAGTGATTTTCACTAATCTAGGTGGATTCTAGTCTATATTTTGGCGATTAGCACTCATTGAACTCTGTTAACATTATCGCAATATAATTATTTTGGAGTGAGCCTGTGACTGAGAACACCAAGGCATTTGATAGCTGGCTTCGCACTCGTTTTGTTGAGATCAATAGCGAACTAGAAAAACTATATTGGCAACAAGACGATAAAGCGAATGTAGAGGGGGTCGGTGAGCACCTTAAGCGTCAATTAGAGCAAGAAGGTAATGAGCATATTCGTGCTTTACTTGCAGAGGGTAATACCGATGAAGGGTTTGATAACGCTTTCGACTTATTAGGTAATGTTGGCTTGTATATGGCGGCATGCCGTCGACATGAGATCACTGAGCCTTCTCGTGAAACAAGCTCACCCCTCGTTGAAGCCTCTGCATTGGCAATGCACATCGGTGCATCTATTGGTGTTACCCCGCGTTTTGCAACGGCGCATTTAACCACCCACAACAAAGCGGTTGATGGTTTGTATAAGCGCTTTACTGACCTTGAAGATGAGAAAATCTTTGTTGATTATAATACCAAGGGCATTTTAGCGTATAAGCGTGCAGCGGATGCTTTATTAAAAATTCAGCCATTAGGAATATCGCACCCTATCACGGCAGATTTACTTGCCGTGGCAAAGCAAGCACTGCTTGATGTAATTGAGTCGAACAATACGTTATACAATAAGCTTGATACAGACCGCTTTTTCTATTGTGTACGCCCGTATTACAAGCCTTATCGAGTAGGTAAAGAGGTGTATCGTGGTGCGAATGCCGGTGATTTTGCGGGCATTAATGTCATCGATTTATTACTTGGTCTTTGTTTTGCCAATGAACCTAGCTACTCGCAAATGCTGGTGGATAAATTCTTGTATATGATGCCTGAAGATCAGCAGATTCTGCGTGAAAGTATGCGTATGACAAGTATTATGGATGACTTTTTAGCAGCAGAAGCTGAGCGCGATAGCGAGTGGCTACAAACTAACTTAAAGCTGTTTATTCAAGTGTGTAAACTGCATGGTGATACTGCGATTGGTCACCATAATCAATTGGTTAGTAAATACATTGCGCAGCCTTCACAGCAAATGCAGCAACAACATATGGATAAAGTTACTGCCAGTGGGCCGCCTTTACATGTATTACTTAACTCATTAGAGCAGTTACGTGATCGCCGTGCGGCAGCAAAACGGGATGATATTCGCACCCGTTTCGATGATTTAACTAAGTTAAAACAGTGGATTAAGTAATGAATAAAGACGATTTTGTAATTCCACAAGGCAGCTATTTGCTTAACCACTCTGTTGGGCGCCCCTTAAAATCTGCTGAGCAGCATTTCCATCAGCAGTTTTTTGCCGCTTGGCAAAATGAAAATAAAGAGCCATGGCAACAGTGGTTGCAAGGTGTAGAGGCGTTTACGAGTAGTCTCGCTAAATTATTTAACTCGCACAGTGAGTTGTTTTGTCCACAAGTTAACTTATCGAGTGGTTTAACAAAGCTTTTGATGTCGCACCCGCGACTTCAACAAGAAAATTGCAAAGTGTTGATGGCCGAAAGTGACTTTCCAAGTATGGGTTTTGCAATGCAAAAAGCCTTACCGGAAAGTGCTGAAATCGTGTTCATTGATAAGCATGAAGATTTAACCAGTGCGCAGGTTTGGCAGTCATATTTAGCGAATAATGATATTGATTTAGTCTTTATTAGCCATGTTTACTCAAACACGGGTCAACAAGCGCCTATTCAAGAAGTTATAAATATCGCGAAACAACACAACACATTGAGCTTAGTTGATGTTGCGCAGTCTGCGGGTATTTTAGAGGTCGACTTAACTAAGCTTGATGCCGATTTTATGCTGGGCTCGAGTGTAAAATGGCTATGCGGTGGGCCTGGTGCTGCTTATTTATGGGTTAACAGCAAGCAGCTATCACTTTGTCAGCCAAAAGATGTTGGTTGGTTTTCACATCAAAACCCGTTTGAATTTGATATTAAGCACTTTGCTTATCATCAAACCGCGCTACGCTTTTGGGGCGGTACCCCTTCAGTTGCACCTTATATTTTGGCATCCCATAGTATTAATTACTTTGCAGAGCTTGGGATTGAGAAAGTACGCGCTCATAACTTAGCTATGCTCGCTCAGTTTCATGACCAATTAGCTGATTATATGCGCTCACCGATACAGGCTGACAAATGCTCTGGAACGGCCATTATGCATTTTGGCGAGCAACAAGCGGCTGTTAAAGCTGCGCTTGAAGCTGCGAATATCGCTGTTGATGAGCGTCACTTGGGTTTAAGAGTCTCTGCTCATATTTATAATGATCAGCAGGATATTGATACATTTATCAAGACTGTGAAAAGCACTTTATAACAAAACGCTTAATTAAGTGTTATTGCGAGTTGGTATTAGGTTAAGTGCTTGTCGGGCCTTTGCTTTGACGGAACGCCAGTGCGTCATTGGTTTTTTGGGGACCAGCGCTAAAATTTGCTCAAAGTCGATGTCATCAATACCGACTTCGTTACTGTGGGCAAACATAATCCGTTTTGGTTGTAAGGCTTTTAACATTAGTAAAGAGTTTAAATACAGCTTTGGGTAAAAAACAGGAAAGGGTGGCACGAGCTGCCCTTTTACTTTTACCAGTAAATCAGCAATGTAAATTCTCTTACTGGGAATATGGTATAAGCTGATATCTCGGTCGGTATGACCGGGGGTGTGAAGTGCTTGCCAGTCATCAAAGCCGGGTAAAATTGCATCGGTAGCAAGATAATAGTCGGCATCGAGATGGCGGTTGTACCAAAGGTTGTGGCGTTTTTTATTTAATCTCCCCGCAACCCACCAAGCCAAAGCGATATCGGTTAAATGCATTAAGAAGCCATCAATACCTCTATACCATTGCCCAGGGGCATTCGACGTGGCTATTTTGCCACCGCTTAACTTTCTTAATGCATGCGCACCACCGGCATGATCTGGGTGCATGTGGGTAACTACAATTAGTTTTAGGTCGGTAACAGGGCGCTTTAGTTGCTCGGTGATATAATCAAACACGGTATCAACATCGGCACGGCAACAGCCATCAAGCAGCATTAGTTTGTCTGGATATTCAACCAAATAGATGTTTTGAATATAACCTTCTAAAGTATGAATGTGCATTGCTACATAAGGCCTTAATAATTTAATAAACCCTGTTATAGCATGTCTGACCAGTTTAGGTAAGTTAGAAGTCTTGCTTCTCTGTAAGTCGCCTTTTACTCTCTTCTAGTTTTTCAATCTGCTTATTTATGATATTTAACTGGCTGTTATAGTAGGCATTGATGCGCTCACTTTGTTTTTTAATGGCATCATCGATCGATTCTGCACCTAGTCTATTTGCAGCATCTTGGGTCATTTCGTACACTTTTTTTATACGCTCGTTTTGCTTTTTTTGTAATTCTTTACTTTCTAGTTTTAAGCGCTCAATTTCGCGATCAGCTTCTTTGGTTTTGAGAAAGTTTTCAACACTTAGCTCATTTGTCTCTTGCGTTTTTTCTGGTGGTAGCTTGGTTTTGGGTGGTGGAGTGATATTAACTATTTCGGCATCTTTACCACATGGTTGCTGCGAAAATGTGGCAACATTATCGATCATGCATTTATAGATCGTGGCTTGGCTGTAAAAGCTGAGCAACAAGGCTGCAGCGAAAGAGGCAAAACGGAGCATAGCACTAATCACTTTGACTAATATATATACATTTAGCATGCATGAAATTAACTGAAGTGTGCAAGTTTTTTAGGCATAAAAAAACCGCTAAAAAGCGGTTTTAAATAATAAAATGGTGGAGAAGGAGGGATTCGAACCCTCGATAGAGCTACAAACCCTATACTCCCTTAGCAGGGGAGCGCCTTCGGCCACTCGGCCACCTCTCCAACGCATAATTCTGATTGTAACTTGCTGAAATTAATCAACAAATAAAAATAAGTGGTGGAGAGATAGGGATTTGAACCCTAGAGGGGCTACAAACCCCTGCCGGTTTTCAAGACCGGTGCATTCGACCACTCTGCCATCTCTCCACGTCGTGATGCGAGAATAATACTTAGCTGAATCGGCTGTGTAAATAGGAAAAAGTTTGTTTGCTTGTTTTTTGAGCGTAATAAGGGCGTTTTTTGTAAAAAGGTTTAATTTTTTGCTGTTTTTGACTTAAAAGAAGAGGGTTGGGGCAGTAAACGGAGGAGCTAAAGAAGGATCTTCGTTAGTGGTTGGTTGTTTACTGCACCGATAAAGTAACCATGGTTGGGGGTTACTTGTGTTGTACTGCGCCGCCAAGTGCTAACTTTTTGCCGTAGCGATTAAGCTTTGCCAACATTTTTGCTTTGCGGTTTGTTGGTTTTACGGCAACATGAGCTGCTGCGTTTTGGTTTAATGTATTAATTGGGTTCATTACTTTGCTCCGGGTTGTGTTTGATTGAAAACGTGAGTATTTTGCAACCAAACTGAACAAAAATAAAACGATAAAAATTGAGTCTGCCGGATAACTTTTTCTAATCCGAAAGTCTTTTATTAACATAGGGTTAAGTTTTTATATCTGCAGTGGTTTGCATGCTTATGTAGTTGTTTTTGTGTTGAAGTGTCAGTAAATAAAAGGTTTTTAATTATTGTTACTTTGATTTATGCGTTTTTAGAGTAAGAAAGTGACTAATTATTCAGATTAATATAATTTGAACGAGTGTGGTGTTTTTACCATGCAAGACAAGAAGTGCCATTAATGTTGATAATAATAAAGCCAAGTGACAAAAAAAATCATAAAAATAGTGTTGATTGGCTACAAAAAGAATGTAAAAAAAGACAGATTGAGCCTGAGTTATATTTAACCATAGGCAATTTTCTTCAAGATTGCGCTAATATTGCCCTTTTAGCTAAAAGCCAGACACAAGTTGTGGTAATTGGTGGTGATGGGACGCTACATTTAGCTGTTAATGCATTAATGACGAGCAATTGTTCTATCGCCTTAATTCCTGCAGGTACTGGTAATGATTTTGCTCGCGGCTTTGCGCGCAAGCAGCAAGCTTGGCATGACGCTGTTTTCAATAGCCGTACTGAGCTCATTGATATTGGGCAAATAAATCAGCGTTATTTTATCAATGTAGCGGGGATAGGTTTTGATGCTGAGGTGGTAACTCAATTAAACAAAGCCGGAAGTTTTAGCTCGTTTGGCTACACTTGGCAGGGTATCAAGCAGCTATTTTCATTTCAGGCACGGTCACTTCAGGGTGAATTTAATGGTAGACCACTTAGCTACAGTAATTTAGCGACGATTTTTGCTAATCATCATTACTTTGGTGGTGGCTTAAAGATTGCTCCTCGGGCAAAGTTAAATGATGGTCAGCTTGATTGTTACTGCATGCCAGCAGATGGTTTGTTGAAAAACCTGATTAGCTTTTTATATTTACTACTTGTGAAACATCATAGTTTAAAAAGGCTGAAATATACCTGTTTAACAACTGCGGAAGTAACCACCAAAGGGCTTAGTATTGAGGCTGATGGAGAGCTCGTTGGTTTTACACCAGCCAAAGTTAAGGTGCATAAACAAGCGCTTCGTTTTCATGTGCCATAAAAAAGCGCCGGCATATTTTGCCAGCGCTTGGTGTTAGAGGTGACCTTGCCACATCTAACTGGGGACGGAGCTTTTTTGCTGTAGGTTACGTGCAGCAAAAAATGCTTTAATTTGTCGAGTTGGAGTTAGCACGATAGCATTACCGAATAACACTAGGCTAAAGCCCATAAAGGTATTCGCTTGCCATTCGAATCCTTCAAATAAGGTACTTAATACCACTGCAACCAGTGGGAATAATACGATTACGTAGCTTGCGCGCTCAGGGCCAATATTTTTAAGTAGTGCGAAGTAACAAGCAAATGCGATTACGGTACCAAACACAGCTAAATAGAAAAGCGATATCCAATAACTGGTTGGGGCATTCAATGTAAGCTCAACATCGCTTACTAAAACATACGCTGCTAGGCCTAAAGCGCTGTATAACATACCCCAGGCATTGCCCTGAAGTACGCCAATGTTTCGCTGAGAGTTTCGAACACTGACCATATTCCCCAATGAAGCCACAAAGGTCCCAGATAGCGCAAGTAGTAACCCGACCAACGCACCATTACTCAAGTCGAATTGCTGAATTTGTGGCCAAAACAAGCTTGCAATACCCATTACGCCGAGCAGAGCACCAAAGTAAATTCGTTTCGCAATTGGCTTTGCGAAAAACAAGCGGGTGTTAATAATGTTCATCAATAACAACATCGAAAAGGCAATTGAAGCCATTGCTGAGGTAAGGTAGTTCTGCGCCCAATACAGTACTAAATAATTTAAACCAAAGTTAAATAAAGCTAATAATGCAAAAAAGCCGTGATCACGCAGTGAATATTGCATAGGAAGTTTTTTTACGAGCACAAAGGCCCACATTAAAATAGCTGCAATGGCAAAGCGATAAAATAAAGAGACCTCAACAGCGACATCACCCAGTTGAAACTCAATAGCAAGCCAAGTCGATCCCCAGATCAGTACTGTAGCAAGGTAGAGAGCAGCGCTTTTCATAGTTAGTACCTAAAAATTGAAAGTATGTTCATTTTAAATCGCTTCTGTATACTTAACATATACAGAAAACTAGAAATGCAACCTATACAGTTTGGTGGGCTATGTCACAAGTAATCAGTCGTAGTAACAGTGAGTTCTTATATCAACAAGTTATTCAGTTAGTTAGAGATCTTTGTTTGCAAGGCTCGTTATTACCAGGTGAAAAATTACCATCACTCAGAAAAATGGCTGACAAGCTTAATATTAGTATTCCGACGGTAAAACAAGCTTATCAATTACTTGAAGGACAGGGGCTAATTGAAGCCAGAGAAAAGTCAGGTTACTTTTTAAAGTCTTCACAATTAAATCAGTCGCGGCCAAAGCGAGTCAGGCTGAGTCGAGAACCTACCACAGTCAACAAACAAGGCTTAATAGAACAAGTATATAGCGCTATCCACAAAGCTAATGTGGTGCCATTTGGTATTGCCAATCCTGTGGCTGCTGCACCGACAGATAAAGCATTGGCAAGAACCATGCGTCGGGTAATGACACTCGCTGGGGCATCGGCAATTAATTACGGTCCGATGGATGGCTTTGCACCACTTAAAAAACAACTCATTCATCGTTATTTAGACTTCGGCATTGGGGTTGATAGCGATGAATTAGTGATCACCAATGGCGCTCAAGAGGCGTTGGCGATAGCCCTTAAGTGTGTCGCTAAACCCGGAGATGTTATTGCTATCGAGTCGCCTTGCTATTTTGGCATTATCGAATTAATCGAAAGCTTAGGCTTAAAGGCACTGGAAATACCGCTGTGTCCTGATGAAGGAATATGGCTAGATGATTTGGCTCAAGCACTCGATGAGCATGATATAAAAGCCTGTGTATTTTCTACCTCATTAAATAACCCGGTTGGCAGCTTTATGCCTGATGCCAAGCGTGAACAATTGGTGGCACTTTTAGAGCAGCGCGATGTCGTGCTTATTGAAGATGATGTATATGGCGACCTACATTTTACAGCTAAGCGAGCGACTCCTGCACAAGCTTATTCAAAAAAGGGTTTAGTGATCACCTGCGCGTCATTTTCAAAAACAGCTGCGCCAAGTTACCGTATTGGTTGGATCATTGCCGGTAAGTTTGCTGAACAAGCAAGGCGCTATAAAAGGGCGCTTAGTTGCTCTGCGCCACTTATTAATCAGTGGACCTTGTATGAATTTATAGCCACTGGCGAGTACGATCGTAATATTCGTTTACTAAGACAGCGCTTAAGTACCAACAAAGAGCGTATGATTTGGTGTTTGCAGCAGCACATGCCAAGTTGTGCACGCATAAGTAACCCGCAAGGGGGTTGTGTTATTTGGGTTGATCTTGGTAGCCAATATGATGCGGTAAAATTATTTCATTTGGCACTTGAGGCGGGGATCAGTATTACTCCAGGGCTGATATTTTCAGCGGGTAAAAAGTACCGTAGTTGTTTTCGCTTAAGTTATGGCTTGCCTTGGTCTGAAAATTTAGAGCAGGCGATTAAAACGTTATCGCAACTGACTGTGTTGGCCAAAAAATAAAAAAGCGCAGAGCAAGCTCTGCGCGAAAGGACCAAGTGTTTTGGTTCAGGGATGTTAATTCATTACTCTGCGTTTTGTTTGAAGATAAAAAGTTGATACTCTTTTAGTTCTGGTACTAGCGCCACTAACTCTTGCTCTTTATGAGCGATATCAGCAAAGCTGCCGCATAATGCATCTGCACGCTCTTCAAGTTGAGCTGCCTGTGTTTCAACGCGCGCTTCTATTTGTGCGCCCATGTTTTCCATACGTTGTTCAAACTCATTCATGTCGCCACCCGAACCTAAAAGTTCAGAGCCTAGCGCGACCAAAATACTACCCATTGATTGCATCATGGCTGATTCAACTGCTGATTCGATTTGCTCATCGAATTGGTCTTCAAAGTTTTGACCAAATTTTTCAAAATTTTGCTGACCCATTGTGAACGCACCTTGTTGATAGAAGGCGTTTTGCACTTCTACGCTGATATCGTCCATTAATTCTGAAATGTCGTTTAGGCCGTCAATGTTGAAGGCTTTTGACACTTCTTCAATTGCTACGCCTGCTATTTTTACGCCATCAAGTGCGATATTTGCTACTTCAGGAAGTTGGCTGCGTAAGCTGTCTGAGTAATCTGCAATTGCTTGCTGTTGTGAAGCATCAAGTGATACGCTTTGACCATCGATATACAAAGTGTGCTGATCGATGATTTTCATAGAGCGATTATCGGCTGTGTATACTTCTAACTCGCTTGGTGTGATGCGTACATCATTTTTAAATTCAACATCACATTGCTCACCGCTGAATGAAATATTTGTATCATTATCGTTATGAGCCATTGCGCTGGTAGCGATAAATAAAGAACTTACTAACAATAACTTTTTCATTTTTTTCTTTCCTGTTTGAAATGACATTTAGACATAATCAAACTTAATGCCAAATTTATATTTTTATTTTATTTCATAGGGTTATCATTTTATTAAGTGTAGTTAGAAGTTATGAGAATTAAATTTTTAACTAAAATTTGGTCAAATTAACTAAAAAATAAACATGCATAAATGGGTTTTATCGAAACGATAAAAAACTCTCACTTTTCAGAATCCGAATTTAGCGCTATTTATTCACAATATTGACATATCACCCATTTAGCATGGCGATATGGCTTTATTTTGGTGGTTTTTTACATACTAATTAATCACTGAGCTTTTTAAACTTTGCCAATTCACAGAGCAAACTTTAAATTTGTGAAATTGGTCTCAAACACTTTATGGAGTGGGTTGTGGGTAAGACATTTAGTTATGATGCGCTAGATGACGATTTTGTTGAAGACGAGTACGAAATGGTTGGGCGTAATCAACATGACAAAAAAAAGCAACGCGTTAAGAAGAAGCTAGAAGATTATCTTGAGCAAAAACGCTTACGCAGAAACTTAGGCGAAGACGACTTTGACGAGTACATGAACGACTAAGCATAAATTTAAATAAAGAGGCATTTTGCCTCTTTATTGCTTATTGGCATGTGATTTTATTTGTTTAATGCAGCAATAATCGCAGCTTCGATCTGCTCTGGTTTTGTTAAAGGAGCAAATCGTTTAATAGCTTTGCCATCTTTACCAATTAAAAACTTGGTGAAGTTCCATTTTATTTTGCGGGTAATAAACCCAGGTAACTCTGATTTTAGGTATCTAAAAACTGGGTGGGCATGTTCGCCATTTACATCGACCTTGCTCATCATTAAAAAGCTAACGCCATAGTTAATTAGGCAGCCTTCTTTTATTTCTTTAGCATCTCCCGGTTCTTGCTTACCAAACTGATTACATGGAAAGCCGATAATGACGAGACCTTGATCATGGTATTTTTCGTGGAGTGCTTGCAAGCCTTCATACTGAGGGGTAAAGCCACATTTACTCGCCGTATTTACAATTAGAACGACTTTATTTTCAAAGTCTTTAAAATCAATAGTTTGACCTTGAAGGCTGGTGGCACTCAGTTGATAAAATTCACTCATAGGTATCACTTATTATTATTGTTGAATTAATTCTAACCCGCTTTAGAGAGGTATAAAAGTATAAATTTTAATCACACTTTATACCTTATAGCCAACTGTGAGCAGTGTTAGAGTTGATGTCAGTTTTTTAAACTCAAAGTATGTTGCTCTGAAAGGCCAAAGTACAAATTTAGCGACAAAAAAGATTAACTTAAAATGATAAATAGCCCCATGCCTGCTAGCGTGGTGTAATAAATGTTATGTGTTTTATATGCGACAATAATGGCTAATACAGCCGCACTTAAATAAGGGTTTTGCCAATCTAAGTTAATCTCTCCCTCATTTATAAAGACGATGGGTACCCAAATTGCGGTAAGTACCGCAGGGGCGCTAAAACTTAAAAATTGCTGCATTTTCGGGCCGACTTTAAACGGTAATGCGCGGTGTAAAAATAAGTAACGTGTGAAAAAGGTAATACACGCCATCAATAAAATGGTGGTCATCATAGTGTATGCTCCTCTTTTGCTTGCCAGCGACTAATTAAATAACCTACTGTCATGGCTATTAGCGCTGCAGTCACTAACCATAGCTGAAAGCCTTGGCTTTTTAAAAGCGTAGCGACAACGCCTGCGGTGAGCACAGTAGCCAACGTAGCAAGGTTCTTTACACCTGGAATAACTAAGGCAATAAATGTGGCAGCAATGGCAAAATCAAGCCCAAGGTCTGTTAAGTCAGGCAGTAAGCTACCCGCGACTATGCCAAGCAAAGTCCATATATTCCACGCAATGTAAAAACTAAACCCTGCACTGAGCGCGTAAATAAGGCGCACTTTTGTTCGGTAGGCTTTGCGATGGTGCGAAAACGCAAATAACTCATCTGTGAGTACAAAGCTAACAGGAAGGCGCCAACGAAAAGGTTGATCAATGACTTTGTGGCGAATAGCTAAACCATATAGAAAGTGCCGCGAGCTAATAATGAGTGTGGTAAACAATATAGTAAGCAAAGGGGTATTGCCGGCCATTAATTCAATTGCGACTAGCTGCGCAGAGCCTGCAAATACCAACAATGACATCGCTTGTGTTTCTAAAGCACTAAAGCCATTTTGGACGGCTAACGAGCCACATAAAATGCCCCAAGGTAACACTGCAAGGCACAAGGGGAGCATGTCGAAAAACCCTTTTAGTAATGCTCTTATTGTTGATTTATGCATTTTATCGCTCATGTTTGTTGTTGTGGCTCAGATCAAAACAGCTGAAATAGAGGTGTGTCAAAATAACTGAAGTTTGTAATAATGTATAGCCGAACCCGTTGCTGAAATTCATCATTTGCGTCTTTTAAAGGGAAAATTACAATGTCGAAAGTTAAAGTATGGGATGGCTTTATAAGAAGCTTCCATTGGTTGTTAGTTGCAGCCATCGCAACACTCTATTTTAGTGCTGAAGAGGGTATGTTAGAGCTGCATTTTGCAGCAGGCTACTTCACCTTGGCGCTGATTATTACACGTCTTGTTTGGGGGCTTATTGGTAGCAAAACAGCAAAGCTCTCTGCACTTATTCACTCACCTGTTGCTGCAATTAAGTCATTTACAAGCAATGAGCATAAGGCAGGTCATGGTGCGGCGGGCAGTTATATGGTGATTGCATTTTTTGTTTTAATACTTGTGCAGTTAACCTCGGGACTTATGACCAGCGACGATATCTTAACAGACGGCCCGCTAGTCGCACATGTATCATCAGATACCGTAGAATTTGCGGGTTGGTTGCATCATTTGAACTTTGATATTTTGTTGTATGCCATTGTGTTGCATGTATTGGCAATTGTGATTTACCGCATTAAGGGAAAGAATTTAGTCAAACCTATGCTGACGGGCAGTAGCGACCAGGTTTCAGTCACTGAGCCTGTCACCAAATCACCTATGCTCGCTTTTATTATTTTTGCTGTGTGCTTAGTGGTGCTATTTACAACTTGGGGTGCAGAGCCGCTCAGTTATTTGCTTGGGTAGACTTCTCAAGATACTAAAAAGGCGCTTATCAGCGCCTTTTTAGTTTACATAATTACTAGACTAGTCTTTGAAAGACTTATGGCAATCTTTACAGCCTTTAGCCCATGCGCCAAATGCTTTACCAATTACTTTTTCATCGCCACTCTGTGCTGCAACTGCTAGTTCATCAGCATATTGTTGGAAAGCAACTGCTTTTTTCATAAAGGTTTCGTTATCGCTCCATACAGCAGCAAGTGCAGATGTATCGCCTTTATCAGAACCCGCTACAAAAGCTTCCCAAGGCATTTTTGATAGTGCAGCTGCATTGTTGGCACGCTTTTGAAAGCGTTCAGCATCAAAAGGTACTTTTCCTTTTAGCATATCGCCCATGTCACCAATTTGTACGCGGATCATTGAAAATGCTGCCTGACGATACTCGATTGCATCACTTGGTTCTTCAAATACAGAATTTGCTGATGCGCCTAGTGCCATTGTAGATAGCATTGCACCTAATACTAATTGTTTTAATTTCATTCCTTTTGCCCCTTAAGATGTCATAAAAGTAAACTAACTGAGTTGTATCTTAGCTCAATATAATATTCAAGTGTATTGCGCTTAACCTTAATTAATCATTTATATCAATATCGGCGAATATCATCCCGCGGCGCATACTTCTGGTTGCTAAGAAAACCTCGCCTAGTAAAGATAAAAAACCACAGATCAACAGGGCCATAGCGGCCACAAAGCAACTGGCAATTGTCACGCTTAGGTTAATAGATTGGATATGTGATAGAAATAAACACATAACCACAGCGCACACTAATAAAGCACTAAGCACACTTGCACTAAATGCAATATGGATACAGCGCGAGCGCTTTAATAACGCTCTTAATTCAGTCGTTAGAGACTTATTAAAGTCTTCATCAGTACTGACCTTTAACTTACGCTCAAGCTGCCTTGCACGGTCGGTAATGCGGGCTAGACGGTTAGATAACACACCTAATGTGGCAGCAATACCCGTAATTAAGAATACCGGGGCTACGGCTGTTTGAATCACCTTAGCCATAGTAAGAATATTAATGACCTCTGAGTTCATTATGTTTACCTTTTTGCATTTGATTCATTTACAAATATTTACAACCCATGCTTTTTTATTAAACGCTTTTAAAACAGAGTCTTGCCAGTTTTTTTCTCGCATCTAATAAATTTACTGTAACTATAATGTAACTGAAATGTTGTTCTTGAGTGTGTTTACGCTTTATATTGGTGATGAAACTTTGTTTCAATCACTATTTAGGACGATAAAATAACATATCCCAGGGGAACCCATGTCTAAAAATCTAATAAAAAGAACAGCAGTTGCTTTGGCTGTAACAAGTGCAATGTGCGCTAGTGCACAAGCCAATGACTTTTCAAAATACAATCTAGCAGGCAAAAAGTTAATTAAATCAAGTGCTGTTACTAAAAAAGAGCAAAAAGTTCGCAGCGAAGCAACAAGTTGGTTAGTTAAGTTAAATGCACCAGCAACAGTAAATGCAACATCACGTGGTGCAGATATTGCGAGTATTCAGTCACAAGCACAAGCGGCACAAGTAAGTGTAGAGCAAGCGATTAGCAGCATGGATTTACCGCTGCAAGTTGTTGCGAAAACATCAACACTTGTCAGCTCAATCGTAGTCAATGGTAATAAGCAGGACGTTGCAAGGCTTCTCTCTAACGCGCAAGTTGAGGGTATCTACCCTGTTTATGATTATGAATTGCATGTTGCAGACAGTGCCGATTATATTGAGGCAACACCTCTTGTCGCGAATGGTTTAGCAACAGGTGAAGGTGTTCGCGTTGCGGTACTTGATACAGGTATCGACTACACACACAAAGCATTCGGTGGTGAAGGTACTGATGAAGCATATGCTGCTGCGATTGCTGATCCTGCATCAGTTGATTGGCCACAAGGTAAAGTTTTAGGCGGTTATGACTACATCAATAATGATAGTGATCCAATTGATGTAGATACAAATCATGGTACACACGTTTCTCACTCGGTTAACGGTATCGCACCAAACGTAGATTTATTCGTTTACTCTGTATGTAATAGTGGTTGTCCTGGTCTTGCGCAATTATTAGCGCTTGAAAGTGCAATGGACCCAGATGGTAATGGTGATATCAGTGACCGTGTTGACGTAATCAACATGTCTTTAGGTGGTGATTACGGTGATATTGCAAATGATGCTGTAGGCTTATTCATCAACCAAGCAGTTAAACTAGGTACCAACGTGGTTATCTCTGCAGGTAATGATGGCGCATATCCATTTATCGTTGGTGGCCCAAGTACCACTGAGCATGCTCTTTCTGTTGGGGCAATGACTCACCCTACAGGTGCTGAGTCAATTGGTAGTGGTACAGTTAATGGCGAAGAAGCAATTGTGCAGCCAGCAAGTTTTGGTCCTCAAACTGCGTTTAGTTTCTCAAATGACGATATTGAACTTGTTTACCCAGATGCGAACCAAACAGCATGTGAAGCGTTTGCTGATGACGTAGATTTTACTGGTAAAGGAGTTATCATAGACCGTGGTGCATGTGCATTTACAGTTAAAGTATTAGCAGCACAAGCTAAAGGTGCAGAGTTTGTTATTATTGCAAACAATAACGATGATGGTACGCCAGCTCCTATGGGTGGTTCTGATCCAAGTGTAACTATCCCTTCTGTCGGCGTAACATTTGCCGCAGGTACAGCACTTAAAGCAGGCGGTACATTTAACCTAACAGTTGAACGTTTAGTTCTTTCTGGCGCTATTGCTGATTTCACATCGCGTGGTCCTTCAATGGGTGGTCTGTTAAAACCTGAAATTACAGCACCAGGTGTAAACATCATGACTGCTCACCCAGGTTTAGGTGATGGTCTTACTGGCGCAACAGGTACTTCATTCTCAGGTCCAATCACGGCTGGTGCGGTGAGCTTATTAAAAGAAGCACTGCCTGAACGTAATGCACTTGAGTTAAAAGCTACGCTAATGAATACCGCTAACCTCAATGTCACAATGGAGCCATTAGCGATTAACCCTGATGCTGAGCTTGCGCCAATTAGTTATATCGGGGCAGGTTTAGTTGACGTAAATAAAGCGGCTAACTTACCAGTTGCTGCGTGGGCTGCAGATACTAAACAAGCTGCGCTTTCGTTTGGTTTAGTAAATGCATCAGAAACAGTAGAACTAACTAAAACTGTTCACGTTAAAAACTTCTCAAATGAAGCAAAGGTTTATACGCTTTCACTTGAACAGCGTTATCAAGACGATATAGAACGTGGTTCATTCTCACTTGATTACCCAGAAACAATCACAGTTCCAGCTGGTCAAATGCTGTCATTTGATGTCACTGCGACAATCGACCCGACAACATTACCTGAGTGGACTTTGACTGATGACAACATTGGTTCTCAAGACTCAACGACGGATTTAACGAACCTTGAGTTAGACGGTGCGTTAATATTCTCAGATGGTGACGAGAAAGCATTCCACCTTGTTTACCACGTATTGCCAAAAGCGAATGCAGCAATGAGCTTTATGCCAGTCATGACTGATGATGGTGTTGCTCACCAACTGACAAATACTGGCGCTGTTGCTTTAGAGCCTGTGTTTGCACCAACGGTAGCGACTGATGAAGTCGATGAAGATCAACGTTTAGACTTAGTTGGCGCATCGATTGAAACATTTGCAGTACCAGCAGAGGTCTGTGATAGCGGTTATGTAACATTAACAACTATGGTACTAAATGATGGTATCACTCACTCTTATGTGGGTGGCTTCATGGCCGACTTCGACCTTGATCAGGATGGCACGTACGACGTTACAGTACAAAATGGCAAGTTAGAATGGTTCTACGATGTTGAGCCAGGCACTGCTATTACCTTCACTCATGGCTACGGTAGCTCTTCAGGTAATCTTAATAACATTTACCAAATTATTGGTAATAACCATCTAACGATGCAAAGTTGTTTAGGTGCATTTGGTCTAACGGCTGATGATATTGGTAAAGCAACTGCAAATGTACGTTTCCGTACAGAAGAAGAAACTTGGACTCCAATTGCATCAGGCGAAGGCGATGTTGCAATGGGCACATATACATTCACTGATGCATCAAATGATGTCTATGTAGCGCTTGTTGATGAATCTGGTGAGGCTGTAAGTTCAATTGAACCAGGCGCTTCAGCAACATTATTGAATGCTGGTGCAGACTTCATGATCCTATCTGATTCTGGTTCTAAAGCATACGCAGCAACACCGAGTGCAGATGCTAATACAGCGCCTGAGCTTGCCGATGCTTCGTTCAGCGTTGATGAAAATAGCGCAGAAGGTACTGTTATCGGTATGCTTGAAGCGACTTACGGTGCTGAACTTGCAAATCCAATTTCTGAGTACATCGTACTGAGCTCTTCTTCTACAGCGGTTTCTGTAAACGCGGCTGGAGAAGTTGTGGTAATGAATGCAGAGATGCTAGATTACGATGCAGGCCTTACGTCTATTGAGCTTGAAGTTGTTGCTGCAGATTCTGCAGGCAATATCTCTGAACCTGCGATGGTGACTGTTGAAGTTATGAACGTTGCTGACGAGCCAGAAGAAGTTAACCCAGTAATCGATGCTGATCTTGGTGAGTTCACGGTTCAAGAAAACGCAGCAGAAGGTACTGTAATTGGCACTGTGACTGCGACTGACCCAGATGCAGATCTGACTCCTATCGCTACTTATGAAGTGACAGGCAGTGATAGCATCAGCATCAGCGATACAGGTGAGTTAATGGTTGCGGGTGCAATCGATTATGAGCAAACAACCTCTATCGAAGTATCAGTGACAGCAGTTGACTCTGCAGGCAATATGTCTGAAGCGGTGACGATTACTATTGCAGTAACTCAAGACCCAAGCGAAGACGTTGTAGCTGAAGAACCTAAGAAGAAAAAATCGTCAGGTTCGCTAGCATGGTTAACATTACTTGCTGCGCCGTTCGCATTTATGCGTCGTCGTAAGCAAAAGTAATTGCTTGATAAGTAACTAATAAAGGGAGCTTCGGCTCCCTTTTTACATTGCTTCACAAAGGCTACTTATAAATTCACGGTTAATTACTTATATTAGGGACTTAATAATAAAAATTAATTAGGATCCCTATGAAAGTTGGCCATTCACTTTGCCTTGCGGCACTCTCTTTAGCTGTTCTATCAGCGTGTAATAAAGTTCCAGATAATAAAGAACAAGCAATTATTACAGAGCAAGTTCAGATATCTGCTCCCGTCGCCAAAAAAATACCCTATGAAATGACCATCCATGGTGATACTCGTATCGATAACTATTATTGGATGCGAGATGATGAGCGTAAAGATGAAGCCGTCATTGCCCACTTAAATGCTGAAAATGAGTATGTAGAAAGTATGCTCGCACACACTCTGCCATTGCAAAACACCCTGTTCGAAGAGCTTAAAGGACGTATTGAGAAAGATGACGATACAGTGCCAACCAAAAAAGGTGATTATTACTATTTTTCACAAACGCGCGGTGATGACGAATACCCGGTTTATGTGCGCAGCAAAGATAGCCAGGGTGAGAATAAGCAGGTTATCTTGAACGTAAATGACCTTGCTAAAGATCATGATTATTTTGCTGTAACAGGTTTGGCAGTGAGCCCAAATGGCAATTTGCTTGCTTACGGTGAAGATACGGTGAGTCGTCGTATTTACACAATTAAAGTAAAAGATTTAAGCACAGGTAAAATGTTGTCAGAGAGCCTTGAAGGCACTGAAGGTGAAGTTGTTTGGGAGAATGACAACAAAACCTTTTACTACATTAAAAAAGACCTACAGACACTGTTAGGCTACCAAGTTTATCGCCATACACTAGGAACATCTCAAGCCGACGATGAGCTAGTGTATGAAGAAAAAAATACCAGTTACTACACGGGTATTTCGAAAAGCAAAGATCAACAAGAAATCTATATTAGTCATGGCAGCACCAGTGCCTCGGGCATCTCGGTTATTGATGCCAATGATGTAAAAGCAATGCCAAAACGTTTTATTGAACGCGAAGCAGGGCTTGAATACGACATCAAAAAATTGGGTGATTGGTATTATATTGTTACCAATTTAAATGCAGTTAACTTCCAACTGATGAAAGTTCACCGCGATAAAGCGCATGATAAAGCAAATTGGCAAACGCTTATTGCTGGTCGTGATGATGTGAAACTTGAAGATATTGAGTTATTCAATAATCATTTGGTTTACGAAGAGCGTGAAAAGGGTCAAACCCGTATCACTATTCGCGATCTTCGTAACCAACAAGAGCAAGTAGTTGCTTTTAATGACCCAACTTACATGGTTTTTAGCTATGGTAATAGTGAGTTAGATAACCCTAACTTACGTGTTTACTATTCAAGCATGACGACCCCAGGTAGCAGCTACGATATCAATCTTGAAAATGGTGAAAAAACGCTACTGAAGCAGCGCAAAGTGTTAGGTGACTTTAACCCAGACAACTATGCCTCTGAGCGTGTTTACGTAACGACCCGAGATGGTGTTGATGTACCCGTTAGCCTTGTTTATCGTAAAGACAAGTTCAAAAAAGATGGCTCTAATCCACTTATGCAATATGGCTATGGCTCGTACGGTGCAACTATGGATCCGAGCTTTTCAAGCTCGCGTTTAAGCCTTCTTGATCGCGGTTTTGTATTTGCAATTGCGCATATCCGTGGTTCGCAAATGTTAGGCCGTCCTTGGTATGAAGATGGTAAGTTGCTGCATAAACAAAACACCTTTAATGACTTTGTTGATGTGACTAAGTCTTTAGCGGCTCAAAAATATGGTGATAAAGATAATATTTTTGCCATGGGTGGCAGTGCTGGTGGCTTGCTAATGGGGGCTGTTGTCAATCAAGCACCTGAGCTTTATAAAGGCGTTATTGCAGCAGTGCCTTTTGTCGATGTAGTGACGACCATGCTTGATGCCAGCTTACCATTAACAACAAATGAGTATGACGAGTGGGGTAATCCGAACGATAAAGTCTATTACGATTATATGTTGTCATATTCACCATACGACCAAGTTAAAAAGCAGGCATATCCAAACATGTTAGTCACTACCGGATTGCATGATTCACAGGTGCAATATTTTGAACCGGCAAAGTGGGTGGCTAAGCTACGTGAATATAAAACTGATGATAACCTATTACTGTTCAAAACCGACATGGAAGCAGGGCATGGTGGTGCATCTGGGCGCTTTAAAAGCTTGCAAGATACCGCGTTATATTATGCCTTTATGTTAGATTTAGCGGGTATAGAAAAATAATCACCCATCAGGCATCCGTGATTAAGCGGATGCCTGCATGGTTAAATTAAAGCGAAATTCACTGCCTTTTCCAACAGTACTTTGTACTTCGATTTTACTATTCATTAGCATAAGTAGTTGTTTACATATAGCTAACCCTAATCCGGTAGAGCCACGTTTTATACTATTGCGAGCCTGATAATGTGGTTCAAAAATCGCAGTGAGCTCGTCGGCATGAATGCCAACACCAGTGTTTGATACCGCTACAAATAGTTCGTTAGCTTGCTCAGAAACGCTAACTGAAATCACTCCGCCATCTGGGGTATGGCGAATAGCATTTTCGATTAAGTTTGTTAGCACTCGTTCTAACTTGGCAATGTCAGCAGTTACTGTGAAATCGCATATCTCAGGGATAACCTTAAGTTTAATACCGGCAGAGCGAGCGGTTAATTCCAGTTTTGCCACACAGTCATAAATTAACTCGCCCAAATTAAATGTTTCGGCATTTATTTTTACTTGCCCGCACTCTAAGTTAGCTAATTCAAATATTTGCTCAATGAGTTGTTTTAACTGTTGGCAATTATCCATCGCTAAATTTAGATAATGTTGCTGCTCTTGCTCACTTAAATGGCTGTTAGGCTTATTAATTACTTCGATAAAGCCATGTAATGACGACAGCGGTGTTCTTAAGTCATGAGAGAGGTGGGTTAGTAATTCGCGACGCTGCTTATCTGCATGCTGTAGGGATTGAAATTGCTCATCGATGCGCGACAACATTGCATGTACGCCTTTGCTTAAATTACCAATTTCATTGTTACCCGTGTAACTTGGTCTGAGCGACATCTTTGTCAGGCTGTAATTGGCCGCTTCAATCTGACAAATTTCTTTGTTGAGTTGTTTTAGCGGTAATGTAAAGAACCTAAATAATATTAGCATGGCTATAAAAAGCGCGAGCATAGCTGTTATAAACCAAGCCGCACCTAGCCACAGTGCATCATTTTCTTTGATATTGTTTAAGGTTGTATCAAATGCTTGACCACCAATAATAACGTATAAATAGCCTTGCAGTTGTTGTTGATTAAACACCGGGGCGGCAGAGAAAATCTTTTTTGCGTCCTGGCTACGTGGATCGTCACCATAAATAGGTGTGGCAGTGGGGTCGTTAATGAGCTTTTTAATGGGAGTAAGGTTGATCTGTTTTTTAATAACTTGGCCCGGTTTTGCAGAGTATGTAAGTAATTCTCCGCGAGGGTCTACAAAATAAAATTCAAAGTTGGGGCCTAATATCATCAGGGTATGAAATAAATTCTCTAAGGCTTCATAATCATACACGCCTTGTTTTATTAAGGGATTGTCATGAACGAGATGCTCAGCCAGCTGTAAGTGTAAGTTTTGCTGTGCATGGTGCTGCGAAGTTTGCTCAAGATGCTTGCTCCAACTAAATACTAGGGCACATAGTAGGCTAAAAATAAGTACAAGCGACCATGCGAGCTTTTGATAGAGTGTCATTGTTTTCATTAGTGTGTGCTCAGTTGCGATGGGTTTAGTTTGTAGCCAACCCCCCATACCGTTTCAATAAAGTTGCTAGCGTGATACTGCTCAAACTTACTACGCAGACGATTTATATGTGAATTGACTGTATGTTCATAGCCACAGTGTTGATACCCCCAAACGTGATCAAGTAATTGCTGGCGACTAAATACATGATTTGGGTGTTTAGCAAAATACACCAGCAAATCAAATTCGGTGGCAGTAAGATTGATTGCTTGATTAGCTAAAAAAGCCTGATGACTTGAAAACTCGATATGTAGATCCCCAAGTTGAATGGATTCGGCATTATGCGCTTGTTCATTAGTTGATTGTGCGATGAGCAATTGTGCTCTATGGCGCAGTTGTGTTTTGATCCTTGCCTGTAACTCTCTCGCAAAGAAAGGTTTGCAAATATAATCATCTGCACCCATCTCTAAACCAATTACCCGATCCATGTCGCTACTTAGTGCAGTCAATAAGATGACAGCTGTTTGCGGATAGTGCTCTTTAATTTTTCGACATAAGCTAAGGCCATCCATTTGCGGTAGATTGATATCTAGCAACACCAACCCATAACTTTGATTAGCCAGCTTTTTTATCGCGGCCTCAGCACTTGCTGTTTCGTCAATGTGCAGGTTTAAGCTAGTCAACTGGGTGGTGATGAGTTGGCGAATGGTTTTATCGTCTTCAACTATGAGTAATTTTTCAGGGCGCATCGTTTAATCCAAGTAGCTAAGGCACATCCTTATGACCTTAGCGTAAGGAGTGCGATTGTTATTGCGTCCGCGTTATGACTATTCGAGCAACGGGGTTATCAAACTTGTATTGGCTTGTAAGCACTGAGCTTGCTAAACCATCATCTTGAGTTACAACTCCCGGGTGCATTGCTACACGATTAATGTCGTCTCGCATTTCGTTAAAACCTTCACCTGAATCAGCCGGACCAGGAATAGTGCCAGCAGCTTCAGAGTTGGCTTCAGTGCCAGCATCATAGGAAAAACTAGTACGAGACAGTGACTCATTAACCGCTAACGAAGACACGTCTATAGCATTAAGACCGGTAAACGCATCATTTGTATTCACTAACATAGTTGCAACACTGATTTTTAATGAATCAAGCTCCCCGGTTGTTAGTACCATAGTAACCTGTTGACCCGGTGGTAGTGGGCTTTCTGCAGAAGCGGATTGCAAAGTGTATTCACTGGCTAAAAGCTCGCTGTTGTCGCCGCCTTCGGCCATTAATTCAAGAGCACTAGAAGCTGGTTCGCCAATTTGCCATAGCATGCCATCGGTATGGGCAATCACGGCAACAGGTGAGAAAGGTTGAGCGGCAGTGAGATTAGTCACTTGCACGGTAAATTGATGGCTTTCTGCCATTTCTCCCATTTGGTTAGTCATCTCATCCACACTGTCTGTCATATCAACAGTCTTTTTATCAGAGCCACCGCAAGCTGTTAGGCTTCCTGCGAGTGCAATGATGAGTAAGCTTTTTGAAAAGCGCATAATAACCTCCTATTTCACTGTGATAGTTAACATAGCAACAGGGTTAAGCCATCTGTGAACGGTATTATTAAGGTCACTCATTCCACCTTCAGGATCATCGTCACCTAAGTTCCCAGGGTGAATATGAACCATCATATTGCTTTCGCTACTAGTTACACCGCTTGCATTCATACCGGCATTACCGCCCGGCGCAGCCGGAATGCCAGGCATTCCCATAGCACCAGAGCCATCGACAACTCGTTCGTCATTTGCTTCGGTGCCTGCATCATAAGCGTTTAAATACAGGGTGTAAGTCCCTGCTTCTGATGGGATCATCCAACTGTCTAAACCAACAAAGCCATCATTGGTAGGCAGTAACATAGCTGTTAACGACAAGTAGTTGTTACCTTCACTGGTGGTAAGCGAAGCCATTGTAGAGCTGGTTGGCGCTAATAAGCCTTCGGCTGGATTAGCAACCATATCGTTATTTGCTGCAGCTGCTTCATTCATTAATGGTTCTATGTTACCGCCTTCAGCCATCGCTTGAAGAGCCATTGAAGCAGGTGTAGCTACGTTAAACATTTGGCTATCGTTAGTGTGAGCAGTAATTAAGATAGGAGTAAAGTGTAAGCCTTGCGTAAGGTTAGTTAGTTTTATATCAAGCTCAGCAGCTTGGCTTGTAAGGCTAGTGACTGCACATGCAGCAAACAAAGTTAAAGGTAAAGCTTTCATGATCGATTCCTGTTTTTGATGATTCAAAATCAGTATCGAACAGCAATATCCAAAAACTTTCACAAAGTTATCACATTTTTATCACAACCAAAAAAATCTTCTCAAAAGCCTTTTGTTTGTCTTTTGTGCACGTTTTTGTTTTAAATCTAAGCAAATTATCTATGGTAAAGTAGCCTAAAGGTTTATAGTAGAAACATAAACAGACCATAACAAGGAATTTAAAATGGATGATAATCAAAAAGTTGAAATAATTGTGGCCGATAAAGAGCAACGTAATTGGGCGATGTTTTGTCATTTAAGTGCATTAGCGGGATTACTTTTCCCATTTGGCTCGGTTATTGGTCCGCTTATTATTTGGCTTGTGAAAAAGGAAGAAATGCCGCTTGTTGCTGAGCATGGCCGCAAGTCATTGAACTTTCAACTCACCATGATGATTGCTTACATTGTTAGCTTCTTACTAGTGTTTGTTGTTGTTGGTGTCATTTTATTACCAATCGTTGCACTGTTTTCTCTGATTATGGTTATTGTCTCGGCAATTAAAGCCAGTGATGGAAAAGAAGTTAATTACCCATTGACGATTGAATTTATAAAATAAACTGATTGCCATATAATGAGGGCTCAGCCATTTGCTGAGCTTATTTTGTGGTATATATGGCCTATTTCTCCTTATTCCTCAGCGCGTTTATTTCCGCAACCTTATTACCGAGCTCCTCTGAGTTAGTTATGACCGCCATGATTGCCAGTGGTGATTATCTACTTTGGTTGTTATGGCTAAGTGCAACCGTGGGTAATGTGCTTGGGAGTTGTGTGAATTATTGGCTGGGCACACAAGTGATGCGATTTAAAGACCGTAAATGGTTTCCCGTTTCACAAAACTCGATAGACAAAGCCGAACAGCAATTTAATAAATACGGTATTTACAGTTTGCTATTTGCTTGGCTGCCTATTGTCGGCGACCCTTTAACGGTTGTTGGCGGAATTTTTAGGGTTAAGTTTTCAATCTTTTTGTTACTCGTGACCCTAGGCAAAGGCGCACGTTATTTAGCTGTGCTTGCCTTTGCGGTAGGACTAGAAAAGTTATTTTAACTTTTTTGCCAATCAAGAGTCAGTGATACTGAATCAGCAAAGCGCAGCGCATGAGGTTTATCGACACGCACTTTGGCATAGTGAACACTTTGATGCTGGTGGCAAATCGCTAAAATTTCAGCAACCAATTTTTCTAACAGTAAAAAGTGGCCTTCTTCGACAAGGCTGATCACTTCTTTAGTAATAGTCTTGTAGTTTAGCGCTTTATCGACTGCGTCAGTCTCACAAGCTTGATCAGCAGGGTAGTGAATTTCTAAATTAATCACTACATCTTGCTTTTTCTCGCGTTCCTCAGGGTTAAAACCAATGAAGGTTCGTAGCCTGAGGTTAGTGACATTAATAATTGCGTTAGCCATCATTACCCTCTAACTAGTTGTAAGAACTCGTTACGGGTTTTTGGATCTGCTCTGAAGTTGCCTAGCATGACCGATGTACGCATGCTTGAGTTTTGCTTTTCAACGCCGCGCATCATCATACACATATGTTTTGCTTCAACAATTACACCCACGCCTTTTGCTCCGGTTACTTCTTCAACCGCTTTAGCGATTTGATGGGTTAATTGCTCTTGAATTTGAAAACGGCGTGCGTACATATCAACAATACGCGCAAATTTAGATAAACCAAGAACTTTGCCATTTGGGATATAGGCAATATGACAGCGACCAACGAATGGCAGCAAATGATGCTCACACATAGAGTAAAGTTCAATATCTTGAACCAGCACCATGTCATCGGCGTCTGATGTAAATACCGCATTGTTAGTGATCTCGTCTAACGTTTGGCGATAACCTTTTGTCAGATACTCCATTGCTTTAGCGGCGCGCTTAGGCGTGTCGAGTAACCCTTCTCGTTGTGGATCTTCACCCACGGCGCTAATAATTTCGTGGTAACTCTTTTTTAAATCATCGTGCATAGGATTCTCAGTAATTCGTTATTTTAAATGTCTGCCACCATCGACAGGCATCGAACGCCCGGTAATGTAATGGCTGTGTAGTAATAGCTCTACGCTGTGAATAATTTCAGCGCAACCAGGCTCAATGCCCATCAGTGATTTTTGTAATGTTTTTGCTTTGTATTCGTCGCTATCATCTTCATTGAAAATGATTAATGACGGCGCAATTGCATTGACCTTGATTGCAGGGGCAAACTTAGCCGCGAATGATTTTGTTAAGTTATCAAGTGCAGCTTTGCTTGCAGCATAAGCAAGGTGTTTTGGACTACCTTTTTCAACGACATAATCGGTGAGATGAATAATATCGGCAGGGTGTCCTGTATTTTCGTAATGGTGTAGCAGTAAATCGCTCACTGCTAAATTTATTAGGTAGGGCGCTTTTGCATGAATTCGCATCATATTATCGAAAAGCGCTGCATAATCATGATTACTTGCTTCGCAGTCCCAACTAGAAGCATTATGAATAATGGCTTGAAGTTGATTGGTATGCGATTTTAATTGTTCTATGAAGTTGGCTATCGCTTCATCACTATTAAAGTCAGCATGAATACATGTAGCCCCTTGTCCAGCTAGTACATCAATGGCTTGATGACGCGTACGGTAGGTAACAATGATTTCTTGCCCTTGCGCTAAAAAGTGCTCGGCCAAAGCGAGTCCAATTCGTTGGCCTGCGCCAGTAATTAATATGGGCGATGACATAAACTAATATAAAACCTTAGATTTTTAATGTAATGAGTAATGTGTTTAACACTATCAACTATAAACCAAATTACAGAACTATTTCATCTTTACTGCAATGATGTTGCTAAACTTTCTACGCAAATGAAGATAACCCAGATCATTTTTAGTAATGGAGTTATTGTAGTTAGCTTGGTTTTGATAAGAAAAGCATGTCTTAAGCAAACCCAAAAAATCATTACCTAGCAGCTTTTAACGCCGGACTAAAGGAAGTTTTAGGTATCAGGGAAGAGTTAGCTGTAGGCAATTAAACAGTGTTAATTGCCTACAGCTAGAAAATAGTGCAGCAAATAATATTGTTGCTTACAGCGCGTCGTAAACGGTTGGAATAGCTTGACGTTTATGTTGAGTGCGAAGATAAATCGCAGTTAGCTTCTCTTCAACTTCTGCTGAGACTTCTTTGCCTTCTAAGAAATCGTCAATTTGATCATAAGTTAGGCCGAGCGCTTCTTCATCGGTTAAGCCTGGGCGGTCACATTCTAAATCAGCGGTAGGAGCTTTATGCACTAGCACTGCTGGTGCGCCTAAATGCTCTGCAAGAGCACGAACTTGGCGCTTAGATAAACCAAATAGAGGAGCAAGATCACATGCACCATCACCAAATTTTGTGTAAAAGCCGGTAATATTTTCAGCGCTATGGTCGGTGCCAACAACTAATCCTTGGCAGAAGCCTGCAATTTCATATTGTGCGACCATGCGCTGGCGTGCTTTAACATTACCCTTAATGAAATCTATTTTAGCTTGTTCAGGAAGCTCAGCACTTGCACCGACTACCGCGGCCATAGCTTGTTCATGCATACCATCTACAGCTGCTTTGATATTAACCGTCATGCGCTTTGATGGCTTGATAAAGTCAACCGCGAGTTGTGCTTCGTCTTCATCTGCTTGTACACCGTAAGGTAAACGTACAGCAATGAACTGATAATCGTTGGTGTTATGTTCTTGGTTTAATTCATCTACAGCTAATTGACATAAACGACCACAGGTTGATGAATCAACACCGCCACTGATCCCTAATACAAGCGAGCGTGAGTGCGCAGCAATGAGACGGCTTTTTAGAAAGTTGACGCGACGAGTGATTTCCGCTTTTACATCAATAGTGGGTTGGACTTTCATTTCTGCCAGAATGTCGGCACGCATGGTAGAGCTCCTTTTTTACTTTTGGTTGTCAGCGTGGAAGCCCCAAGACGAATGGGGTAACTACATTATGTTACGGGTCAGGTTATTATTAAAGACCTAAATGCGCTTTTATTTCGTTAATTTGTTGCTTAAGTTCGTCTATTTCAGCTCTTAATTGTTGAACTTCGCTACTGTTAATTGCTTCAGGCTCACTCAGCATCTCTTCGATACTATCTGGATCTACGAATAAGTGCATATAACGACTTTCTCGTTTTCCTGGCTCACGGGCTAAGCGAGTGACATATTCTTTCTCGATTAATGCAGCTAAAGCTGCTTCCACTTCATTAACATTACTAAACTCAGCAAGGCGGTTACTTCGGGTTCTAAGCTCGCCGGGGGTTTGTGGTCCGCGTAATAGTAGCAAACAGATAATAGCACGCTGTTGTTCGGTAAATTGCAAGCTGCCAAACTCGGTATTGCAAAAGCGGTGCGCGTACTTATTAACCCGCCCAGAAAGGCCTTCATCTAAGGTTACTAATCGCTGCGCAATGAGTTCATCAAGGGTATCTTGTACTTGTGATTCAGATAACGACAGTACTGGATCTCGATTAGATTTTTGGTTGCAAGCGTTGGTAAGTGAATTTAAAGATAATGGATAATGTTCAGGTGTTGTACTTTGTTTTTCGAGCAAACAGCCAATGACGCGTTGTTGATTTATTGATAATTGCATTGTTTTACTCTCTATTCTTCAGTGCTTAACCACACGGTTAGTTTTTTACTGAGCGTATCAAACTTCAAAGGTTTGGTAACATAATCATTCATGCCCGCATTTAAACAGCGTTCTTTGTCACCTTGCATTGCATTGGCGGTGAGCGCAATGATAGTTACATCTTGATGTGCCTTACCAGCTTCACCTGCACGAATTGCCCGAGTTGCTTGGTAGCCATCCATTTCTGGCATTTGGCAATCCATAAGCACGAGTTGGTAAGGCATTTGCTCGCGACGAGATAGCTTAGCAATTGCTTCAAGGCCATTTTCAGCTATGTCGAAGCTGATACCTACCTGCTTTAAAAGCGATCCAGCAACAATTTGATTAACCTTATTATCTTCAACTAGCAGCACTTGTGAAGCAGAATTTTCATCTTGAGTGGCAACTTTTGTAATCAGTGTGTCGTTGTTTACTTGTTGTTGCTCAATGTATTTTTCGTTAGCAAGTGAGTTAAATAAATCTGACTGGGTCAAAGGTTTAAAAATGATACTCTCAGCTTTTAAGGCCTGTTTGCTTTGCACTTCGGTCAAACTCATTGGTGCCATTAAAATACGTTTACACTGTTCAGCATTAAAGTGTTTAACAAAAACTTGTTGTTGCTCTTTAGTTGCGTTGGTATAAAACAAGAAATCAACGAAAATCGCGTCACATTCGACATGTTCCGTCATAGCCGCGCGACTCAATAAACGTGTCATATCGGTAAATACTTCAACGCTGGCACCCCATAGTTGCAGCTGTTTTTTCGCTATATTGCTACTCAACTTACAATTATCTGCAATAAATATATGTTTTTTATCAATAATATGGCTGGGTTCTAGGGCTTTCTTTTTATGATCTATTTTCACTTTTACAGAGAAATTAAAAGTACTGCCTTCTCCATATGAGCTGACTACACTCACATCGCCCTTCATTAGGTTACATAGTTGCTTAACAATCGCTAAGCCAAGCCCTGTACCGCCATATTGGCGAGTTGTTGAGGTATCTGCTTGGGTAAATGAGTCAAATAATGTAGCTTGCTTTTCAGGCTTAATACCGACTCCGGTATCAATGATGGAACAGTTTAAAAAGTGCTCGTCATCTAATTTCTCAAGCTTAGCAATAATAATTATTTTGCCATTTTTAGTGAATTTAACCGCATTACTAACAAGGTTGTTGATAATTTGTCTGATCCTGTTTGGATCACTGACAATAAATTCGTGATAAATATCAGTCGTATCAAGGATAAGTCTGGTGTTGTTTTGTTCGGCTTTAATTGCAAATGATTCGATGGTGTTGCCGAACAGTTTTGAAATATTAAAGCTAACATTTTCGATATCTAGTTTACCGGCTTCAATTTTTGAGAAATCTAAGATGTCGTTAATGATATGCAAAAGCGACTCGGCTGAAGATTGTGCTAGCTCTAGATGATGACTCTGTTGGCTATCTAATTTAGATTGCTTAATGATATTGAGCATGCCAATCACCCCATTCATTGGAGTGCGTATTTCATGGCTCATACTTGCTAAGAACTCACTTTTTGCTTTTACTGCTTGTTCAGCTGCTTCTTTAGCTTGCACTAGTTGCTGCTCGGTTTCTATACGGCGTTGGCTGGCGTGTAAACTACCAATTAGCGCTGCAACGGCAATTAAAAAACTTTCTTCGTTTTTGCTCCATTGCCTGCGAGATTTGCATTTTTCTGCGCACACAACCCCCATGGTTTTACTACCGGTGGGAATGATCACCGTGAGCATTGAGCATATTTTAAATCGTTCAAAATAAGTTGTTCGTAATTCTTTTAAAAACGGATGGTGTGGGGCATCACTAGCATTTACAACGGCATTGTTATTAATGGCGTCAAAGTAATCAGGGTAATCAATTTGTTTTAGTGTGGTTGCTTCTCGTATTTGTGGTGTATTCTCGTCATGAACAGCAAAGGTATCTAGAGACTCTCTGTCGTCACTAAATAACCAAATGCTGGCACGGTCAACATCAAAAGCATGACAAATAGCTTGTACAATGACATGCTTTGATAAATTCAAATTACCCGTTAGTACAGCATCATTAACTGTGAGCGACGCTAAAATCTCGTTGTGTAAAGCTACTTTCCTGTTTTCAATTTCAACTCGTTTACGGGCATCAATATTTTGCAGTGAGCCGAATACTTTTATGCAGCGGCCATTACGATGTTCGGTTTCGGCGTGAACTAACACCCATATTTCATCCCCATCAGCTGTGACGACTTGTACCTGAGTTTCAAAGCTTTCGCCGTTTTTTATAGCGCGCTCATTCAATTGGCGGATTTTATCGCGACTTTCACCGGCTTTAAAATAACTATAATTTTGAGGCCACTCGGGCTGCTTGCTCAGCGGGAATTTAAAAATTTGTTTAGTCATATCAGACCAATACACAGATTTTGTTTCTAGGTTGAACGACCATGCCCCTACTTTGGCAAGACTACTCATAGTCTCTAGCATTCGCTCACTCTTATATTGCCGCTCAAGCATTTTCAGAAAAAACCATGAGCAACCTGCAAATAAAACACAAAATAAAATAATGGCTAACCGTAGTGGCCAAATGGCAGAAGCAGGGGGGTGCCAACCTGCTTTGGGTGATGCGTACATTTGCCACTTACCACCCGGGAAGTGAATTATAAAATCGAGAGGATCATTTTTTAAAATTGCACTTTTTCCGTAAAAGAAATCTCCTTGTGAGCCCAGACCATTTCGCCCTTGCAGGGCAACATCATAATTTTCACTGAGCGAAACTAAACCAGAGTTTACATATATTTTATTGATATCAAGTACCACAGATAATAATCCCCAAAACTGTTGTTCTGGAGGAATAAATACAGGCATACGTGCGATGAGTGCCTGTCCACCTTGTACTAGCTCTAATGGGCCAGCCATAACAATCTGGTTTTCATCTCGTGCTCTGAGCGCATCTGCGCGTTGTGCTGCATTTTCTAAAAAATTAAGCCCAATTGATTTTTCGTTACCTTCAAGGGGGTAGGTCATTCGAATAACCATATTGGGAGCCGCACCAATATTTCTTAGTTCAGATGAGGTTTCAAATAGTGGAGAGGCTATTTGGCTGTAACGAGCTTGATCTAAATTTGGCTCCGCCGTTATAGCTACGGCGAGACCGCGAACAAGTTGAATATTTGAGACGAGGATCGCTTCTAATTCAGCCCGATAAGCACTTACTTTTGCTAGCTCTTGCGCACGGAAAGCATCTTTTTCACGGTGATAATTTATCCGATCAATCACGATACTTATAACGATAACAAGCACGAGAGATAGCCAAAAAGCTAACTTTAATTTATGTAATTTCTTATTATCAGTGTCGATCGTTAATGGCATTAGAAGCATTGATTTTTTTACTATTTAATTACTATAGACAATTTACCTTGTAATTAACAATGGGGACTTTGATATGTAAGTTATTTGTCTGTGGGTCGTTTTCTCAGTTCAGTGATCATTATTTTGTATGAAGACACTATTTTTTCACAAAACTTAGGTTAATATAGTGTTACTTTAGCTAAGGGAAGCAAGCATGTTTAAGATAATCAAATGGTTACTAGTCGCTTCGCTCATCATCGGACTATTGGCAACAGGCCTCATCTATGGGGTGTTGAATCTAAGTTTGCCAGCACTTGATGGTCGAGGACAAAGTAATGCAATTACTCACTCAGTGAAGATTGAGCGTGATGCTTTGGGGCAAGCTGTTATTAGCGCTCAAAATCGCTTAGATGCTGCTTATGCGCTTGGTTTTGCGCATGGCCAAGACCGATTCTTTCAAATGGATTTATTGCGCCGTAATGCGGCGGGTGAATTAAGTGAGCTGTTTGGTAAAGCTGCGTTAGAGCTTGATAAAAAAATGCGTTTTCATCAATTACGTCAGCGTAGCCAGTTTTTAGTTGAGCAACTACCTGCTGCAGATAAGACGCTACTTAAAGCCTATGCTAATGGCGTGAACGAAGGTTATGCGCAATTGGGTTTTGATAGCTTTGAATACATATTAACAGGCTCGAGTGCTCAACCTTGGCAAAGCGAAGACAGTTTGTTGGTTATTTTTAGTATGTACTTAGACTTACAAACAGCAACATTTGAACGAGATAAAACGCTGATAGAAATTGAGCAGCTTTACGGTAAAGACATGGTTGACTTTATTACCCAGCCAAGCCCTTATCAGGCTGCACTTGATAACAGTCTGTTACCTGCATACGGTGCAGGGATCCCTGCTTTAAACAAATCATCATGGGTAATCAACGATATTCTCGACCGAAAAGAATTAGGGAGTAATAATTGGGCCGTTACAGGGCAGTTAACTAAAACGGGCGCTGCAATGTTATCTGATGATATGCACCTTTCTTTTGCGGTGCCAATCATTTGGTATCGCGCTCAACTTAATTATCCTGTTGATGGTCAGATGCAGCAAATTACCGGTGTATCATTGCCGGGGGCACCAGCAATTGTGGTTGGTACAAATAATAAAATCGCGTGGGGTTTTACCAATGGTTATTTAGATACCGCCGATTGGGTAGCGCTTGAGAGTAAAGAGAAAACGTGGCAAATAGATGAACCCATTTTACTTAATGATGGCAAGGTTGAAAATTATGCTTTGACCATGAGTGAGTATGGTCCCGTTAAAGAAATTAATGGCAAACCCTATGCTTTAAGTTGGGTTGCTCACCATGATTATGCCGTTGATATGGACTTATTAAAGCTTGAAAGTGCAAAAACGGTTGATGATGCGCTAGCTATTGCTGCAGACGTTGGTATTCCGGTACAAAACTTAATGGTGGTCGATGATAAAGGCAATGCTGCATGGAAAAATATGGGAGCAGTGCCTGCACGTAAAGTGCCTCATCAACTGGCTGTGTCTGAACAAGCTTACTCTGCAGCTTGGCATGAGAATGAAACGGATCGTCCCTTTGTAAAAAATCCTGAGAGCGGTCGTTTATGGACTGGTAATTCTCGGGTTGTTTCGGCTAAAGATGATGAGCGATTTGGTAATGGTGCATACGCGATGGGGGCAAGATCAGCACAAATTCGCGATCGTTTATTTGAAAAGCAGCAATTTACCGAGCAAGATTTTTATTCATTACAGCATGATAACGAGGCGCGCTTTTTAGCACCATGGCATCAATTACTGGTTAAACAGCTTAGCACTGCAGGCGATAAATATGCGCTGTATTTAAAAGAGCTAAATAACTGGCAGGCGTGTGCTTGTAGCGACTCAATTGGTTACACCTTAGTAAAACGTTACCGCAGTGAAGTGATTAATAGCTTATTTAGCCCATTAGAAAATAAGCTAAAAGAGCTCGACAGTAGTTTAAAGCCAGTTAAGCGAGATTTAGAGCCTGCCGTTTGGCAACTTATCGAAGCTCAGCCTCAAACATGGTTAAACCCTGATTATGCAAACTGGCAACAGCAAATGGTAGGAGCCTTTGACCGCGTTATTACTAAACTTACAGAGCAGTACGGTAATAATCCATACAGTTGGCAATGGGGTAAGGTCAACGAATTAGTGATTGAGCACCCGTTTGCCAAGCAAATACCGGCACTTAAAAGCTTATTAAATATGCCTACAGCTCCTGGCTTTGGAGATACCTTCATGCCAGCAGTCCAAGGTCGTAGCTTTGGCGCTTCACAGCGTTTTATAGTACAACCAGGCCATTTAGATAAAGCGATTATGGCGATTCCTGGTGGTCAATCAGGGCATCCGTTGTCGGAGTTTTATCGAGCTGGATTTGACGACTATGTGAGTAACGGTTTAACTCCTCTGTTACCACAAGAGATTATTCATAGTATTCGTATTGATGCGGTTAACTAACCGCATCAATATCATCGAAAGTAGGGTTGGAACCTTTCGCGACAGTGGTTTGATTTCGACCCAAGTGTTTACTTTGATACAAGGCCGTATCAGCGTGTTGTAGCATTTTTTCTATCGGTGCAAGAGGCTGCCACTCGATTAAACCAAAGCTCATAGTGATCGTTAAATCAGGGAAATCGGGATGGGCATCAAGCTCGGCTATCTGTTGACGAAGCGCTTCTATTTTAGCAAAAGCTTGTTGCTCATTAGTATTTGTAAGTATCAATAAAAACTCTTCACCTCCCCAACGAACAGCAATATCATCCTCACTGATAAAGTCACTAATTAGTTTTGATACATTTATTAAGATGGTGTCACCTTTATCATGACCAAAGGTATCATTAATACTTTTGAACCTGTCAATGTCAGCCATAACCATACATAGATTGGCATCTTGCTCGATACTCTTTTTATGTGCCATTGAGATGAGCTTTTTCGCAAACCGTCGGTTGTATAATTTTGTTAATGGATCTCGAGCGGCCATCTCGGTGAGCTCAACGCGTTGTGAAAGCGTAATTTCACGAATAAGCCCCATCCCATACACCATAGGTAATCCGGCAATGATGATGTTTATCACATTGATATATGGAAGGAGTTCAGGATAAGCGAAACCATAGGTTACGTCTGAGAAAAATAAATACAACGAAGCAAAGGTAGCAATCATTAACAAGCTGTATGTTGCAGCCCATTTAAAAGTAAGCTGGTAATCAATCATCAAAATACACGACACAGTCCATAAATAGAACTGAAACCCAGCACCTAAGCCAAGAGTTGCGCAGACAATAACTGCATGAATAAGCACTTCGAGGCAAAACACCCTCAAAGCAAGAGAGGTTAAGCCTTGCTTTATAAGGAAAATACCACTGCCCCAAGCAAATACACTTAAAATGTTAACTATAGCGAGCATGTTCGCGCCAATGTGCGCGAAAGCGGGGATTAGTAAAGCATGTACAGCTAATGCGAAATAGGCAATTTTAGTAATAATAAGAAACTTTACATGCTCTATTTCTTCTAATCCAGACTGTTTGGTTTGTCTTAGTAAATGTTTTATCAAACCAACCTCATACACACTTACAGGGAGAAATTAAAGTATAGATGATTATTTGAACAATGCGGCAGTGTTGTCAGGTGCTTTTAATATCAGCACAATAAAATTTTTGTATAATGCTAATTAAAGCCTTGTTCACCTGCAGTTTGCTAAGTTTAAGGCTTGGCAGAGCTCATAATTGATGCCACTCTAAATAAAACCAATCTAGAAACATGAGAATATCTTGTTTTATTGATTATCCTCTCGTGCCTAAAAGGAGTAAGTATGCCGGCGGAAAAAACGCATTTAGCGATCTGTAATTTAACTAAAGAGCAGTATCCACAAATCAAAACTCTCATGGATCAAGCGTATCCGGGGCTCGGTGGTGCTTGGCCAAGTCACACTATTTTTAGGTTAATAGACCAGTTTCCGGAAGGGCAAATAGGCATTGTTGATGACGGTGTTTTGGTCGGAATTGCGCTTAGCGTACAGGTTGATTACGGACGCTTTTCTAACCCACATACTTATGAAGACATTGTTGATGGTCACGACCGTGTATTTAGTGACCCTGAAGGTGATGCCTTATATGGTTTAGATGTGGTCATTTCATCGACTCACCGAGGTATGCGCCTTGGTCGTCGTTTATACGATGCGCGAAAAGAGTTGTGCCGCCAGTATAACTTACGGGCCATTTTAGCAGGTGGGCGAATACCGCGTTATTACAATCATAGTGCAGAGATGACTCCGATGGAGTACATCGAAAAAGTGGACCACAAAGAGCTGTACGATCCGATTTTAAGCTTTCAGCTATCTAATGATTTCCAAGTAAAACGTCTACTTAAAAAGTATCTTCCTGAAGATCAGGAATCTGTTGGTTATGCCACTTTACTAGAGTGGAATAACATTATGTTTGAGCCGACTGATACGGTACTTGAGTCAACCAAATCAATTGTGCGCGTCGGTGCTGTACAGTGGCAAATGCGCTGTGTTGAGTCTGTTGAAGAGCTGCTTAAGCAAGTGGAATATTTTGTTGATACGGTATCAGATTATAAGAGTGACTTTATTCTGTTTCCGGAGTTTTTCAATGCCCCGTTAATGGGGCTTACTGAGCAAAGCAATCAAACCGAAGCAATTCGCTATCTGGCTGAATACACAGAAACATTCCGTGATGCTATGTCGCGTATGGCGGTTGAATATAACGCCAATATTATCACCGGTTCTATGCCGCTTGCTGAAGACGACAAGATTTATAATGTCAGCTATTTGTGCCACCGTAGCGGTAAAATTGATGAGCAGCGCAAAATTCATATTACGCCCCATGAGCAAAATGACTGGGTGATCCAAGGCGGTGACAAAATTGCCGTATTTGAAACGGATGCGGGTCGTGTCGGTATTCAAATTTGTTACGATGTTGAGTTCCCTGAGCTGTCACGTATTCTCGCTAAACAAGGGCTGGATATTTTGTTTGTACCATTTTGGACAGACACCAAAAACAGTTACTTACGTGTTCGTCATTGTGCCCAAGCACGCGCAATCGAAAATGAATGTTATGTTGTGATTGCAGGCTCTGTTGGTAACTTACCTGAAGTAGAGAGTTTAGACGTACAATACTCGCAATCGGCAGTGCTTACTCCTTCTGATTTCTCATTCCCACATGATGCGACCCTGAATGAAGCAACACCGAATACCGAAATGTTGTTATTCAGTGATTTAGATATGGATAAACTGAAAATCCTTCACAGTGAAGGTACGGTAAGAAACTTAAAGGACCGCCGTGAAGATCTGTATGACGTGATCTTGAAAAAGCGAGAGCAATAATGGCGTGGCTGTATTTAATTGTCGCAGGACTGTTAGAGATTGGTTGGCCAGTCGGCCTTAAAATGTCTCAACAGCCAGATAGTCGCTGGTTAGGTATTGCAATAGCTGTCGCCTTTATGGTCGCCAGTGGGTTTATGTTGTGGTTGGCGCAAAAGGATATTCCTATGGGGACATCCTATGCGGTATGGACAGGCATAGGAGCCGCAGGCACCTTCTTGGTTGGTATTTTATTATATGGTGATGCTGCCACATTTGGCCGCATTGCCGGAGTACTTTTGATAATTAGTGGTGTAATAACCCTAAAAATTAGTCATTAAAAAAGCGGCATAGCCGCTTTTTTAATGACTAGTAATAAGCCTAATTGGGTAGCATTACCAGAATGGCTGCCAATGCAATTAACACAAGCCCCGCCGTGTCTTGGCGTTTTAATGGCTGTTTTAGCCAAAGAATCGATACCATAATGGTAAAAAATACTTCAATTTGCCCCAGTGTTTTTACATAAGCAACATGCTGCAAGCTCATGGCGCTAAACCAACCGATGGAACCTAAACAGCTACACACACTAACAGCGGTCGTGGTGCCTTTGTGATGCCAAATTTTGTTAAATGTATCGCGCTCTTTGAGTGCAATATAAACGCACAGCATAAGCGTTTGTAAGCTGATTGTCAGCACTAACACCCAAGCTGCAGAGTGCGGGAAAGTTAGTCCTGAATTTAAACTTGCTTCGCGGATCCACGACGATGAAAGAGCAAATGAAGTACCGCAAGCAAGCCCAAGCAGTGCAGTGCCCAAATTAAAGTGTTTAACATTCGCGATGCCACTTAATAGCAATACCGCAATTGCACCAATAAATACCCCAATCCAGCCTAGTAATGATAGTGCGGAGCCAAAAAACATAACACCTAAAATAGCAGCCATCAGCGCTTCACTTTTGGCAAGCCCAGCACCGACTGCAAAGTTATTCATTTTAAATAGTTTTACCATCAAGCCTGTGGCAAGGATTTGGACGATACTGGCGCCAACAATGTAGCCAATAAAAGCCAGATTAAAGTCAGGAAGTGCAGCATCTTGGTATTGATAAAGAGCAAATAAATAAAGGGCAGCAATCGGGCTGGCAACAATAAAGCGGGCAAGCGTCACCCCTGCAACACTCACTGTTGCACTGAGTTTACTTTGCAGAGCATTGCGCCATGACTGCATAAACGCTGCAAAAATAGTTAAGAAAATCCAAGTCATATTGAAAATATATTAATGAGGAGAGGCAATTAGAGTATCAAAACCAAAGTATTAGGGCATTAGCTTATCGACCAACTTGAGAAAAACTCAGCTGTGACAATATGTCGCAGGGCTTTTAAGTAATCATTAGGCTATAGTGACAATGATGCTATTGCTAGCCGTTGCTTTTAGAAGTAGCGGCTTTTTTTTGTTTGCTGTAGGGTAAGCTATTACAGTTAAAAATAAGGAAATATCATGACAACACTGATTATCTGCGCACTCATCGCAGTACTCATACCTTATTTAGCTAAAGCCCCCGTGGCTTTTGCACAAAATAAGCTAGCAGGCTACGACAATAAGCACCCTCGCGAACAACAAGCAAAACTAACCGGCTTTGGTGCTCGTGCATTAGCAGCACATCAAAATAGCTTTGAATCGCTGATTATTTTTGCAGTAGCGCTGGCGGTGGTAATCGGTAGTAATAATATCTATCAGGTGACTGAAACCCTTGCGATTGTGCATGTTATTGCTCGCGTTCTGTACTGTATTTTCTACTACATAAACCAAGATATATTGCGCTCATTAGTCTGGTTTATTGGTTATGTTTGCGCTGTGGCGATGATCGCTCTTTGCCTCTAGTTATAAGGTAAATAGTTAAAAACCACAAAGCAAGCGGCTTAAATAAGGCGCTTGCTTTAGGGTCTTAAGTTGCTACAGCTTATTTAGAACTGACTTTAACTTTCTCAATTAAATCCTTAGCTTGATAGTTTTCGTCTAAGGCAAAATCGAGTTGCACTAGGGCGTTTTTAAAGCCAGATTCAGATGGCGCATATTGCCATTGTTTTAATGCTCTTTTCGCTTCTCGATTGAAAACATCTTCAGGCTCTGCACTTACCACACTAATATTGCTGGTGGCGCCGCTTGGTAAAATATCGTATTTCAAAACGACTGAACCGCTAATGCCTTGCTCCGCAGCTTGAATTGGGTATATCGGTTCTACGCGCATAACCGCTTGATAGTCTTTTGTCTTTTCAACTGACATTGGCTGTTTTGCAATGGCAAAACTGCTAAGCATGCCCATTGTAAAAATAACTAATGCTGTTTTTGCAATAAATGAGCTGTTGTCGATCTGCTTTATTTGATTTAGACGTTGTAACATGGTGTTTTTATCTCCGTATTGTGAATAAGCCATTAAGCCTGTTCTGCTAAAGCTTGCACAGTGCACTAATGCCTTACTGTATAAAATTCGTTGCTCTGTCGATTTATTTTTTAGTACCTGCTCATCACATGAAAGCTCTTGAATACGGCGCAGGCTTGCATAGCCAAGCCAAGCGATTGGGTTAAACCACTGCACAATAGTGGCACTCAAAGCAATGGCATTAATCAGATTATCTTTACGTTTAATGTGCACAGATTCATGCTCTAAAATAAGCGCTAAAGCATGGTTATCGTAGTGGCTTTGGTAGTTTGTAGGCAGCACTAGCTTGGTATTTATAACGCCTACAACCATAGGGGAGCTCACCTGTTTGCTTTGGTATAAGCGCATACTTTGGCTGTTGTGATGAACAGCCGTAATTGGCTCTAGTTGCAGTTTCGCTAAAAAACGATAATGAAAGTACACGGCAGTGATCAGCATAGTAGCCGTAATAAAGCCATAAATAGCGAACCACGTTAGCGTAAATTGCGGCATTATTGCTGTGTTTGGCGTAATGGTCAGCTTACTGATAAAGTCGTTTTGTATCGGCTTTAAGTGATTTGGCAGGTTCGCTAACAGTAAGCTAATAGGTAGTAGTGCCCACAGCGTATAAACCAAGCGCGCTGATAACTGGCTCAATAATTTTCGCTCTAGCAGCAATAAAAACAAAATTGCAGATGAGATCAAAAGCTGTTGTTCTAACAGCCAATTAAAAAATGCATCTAACATAACAAAGCCTTACTTTTGCTGTTTTTCCCAATCATCAATGACTTTTTTTAGCTCATCAATATCATGTTGCGAGAGTTGCTCTGATTTAGCAAAACCACTCACCAATGGCGCAATACGGCCATTAAAAAAGCGTTCAATAAAGCTTTGGCTTTCTTTTAAAGTGTATTCTTCACGGGCAATGCAAGGGGTGTAGTTATATTGGCGACCTTGTTTCTCGAAGCTTAGTGCGCCTTTTTTAACTAAACGGCTTAGTAACGTTTTAATGGTTTTTTCGTGCCATTCTTTATCGTCACTTAAACGTGCAATTACTTCACTAGCCGTGGCTGGGTAGCCAAGCCATACCGCATCTAATACTTCGAATTCAGCTTTAGAAAGTTCAATCATTTTTATGCCTACAGATGTAATCTTTAATTAAAGATTACACGCGTAATCAATTAATGCAAACTTTTTTGTTAGAGAATGTCACTTTTTTTGATACTGACTATCTGTCCTTCGGGCAAATTTAACGTGGTTAGTGATAGCTGTGCGATATCTGTGCGGAAAAGGTCGATGACTTTATAGCCACAAAAACGTGCCATTTTACGTATTTGCCGGTTTAAACCTTGTTTTAAGACGATGCAAAACTGTGTTTCGGTGACTTGAGTCACCTCACAAGGAAGGGTTATTTGTTTATCTACAGGCACACCGTTTGCCATTTTTTTACAAAAATCACTATCAAGAGGTTTATCTACGGTGACTAAATAGCGCTTGGGATGGTGGTAATCAGGGTGGATCAGTTGATTACAAAACTCACCGTCATTGGTCAAAATCAATAAACCTCGGGAGTCCTTGTCGAGCCGGCCAATTGGGTAAACGCGAGTGGTTTTAGGCAGGCTATGAATAAGGCTTGTTGGGTCGTCAGCATTTAATTTGCAATCTATACCAACAGGCTTGTGATATGCAAAGTAGGTGAGTGGCGCTTTAGCTGAAATTTTTTCGCCAAGTACAATTACATCATCGTGCTCATCAACATGATCTATGTGATTTGCAGCACGGCCATTTACTGTTACCTTACCTTGATCTATCAAGCGTGATGCTTGCTTTCGAGAACAAACTCCTGCATGGGCAATAAATTTAGCAAGTCGTACTTTTTCAGTCATGGATGCTTTTTGTACAATTAATTTGATCACAGTATACCAAAATCACGTATGAATAGTTCCACCACCAAAGAGGAACGCACATGCCTATCAAGTTATCAGAGCTTGCAGATCATCAGCCACTGCAAAAAGTTATCCTTCATTCGTTGGAAATGGCGCTGTATCAAGTGTCTGTGGTAATTAATAACGTTGAGTATTATGTTACTGATGAGAAAGGTGAATTTATACGAGATCTCAGTCCGTTGCATATTCAAAAGCGCCTAGATCATTTAAGTTACGGTGATATGGTTTTACGCCACACCAGTGCTTATGACGAAATGTGCGGTCAGCCAGAAAAATTGGCCAGCAATATGCTCGAAGTACCCTATGGTAAGAACCACTTATACTGATTAACGATATAAGCGTATACTGAGTCATAACATTTTATAGGTATGCTATGTATCAATTAAAAAGTGATGACTCAGCTGACTTAAATAACCAGCTAAGAGAACATGTTGTTGCCTACAATGCGGCACATTTTAATGCTGAACGTATCCCCGTTGGTTTTAAGTTTGTTAATAAGCATAACACCGTTGTGGCGGGTATTCATGGCCAAGTATTTGGTAACTGGCTGCTAATTAGTTGGCTTTGGTGTGATGATAAAACGCGTGGTAAAGGGCTTGCAACCCGCTTACTAACGGAATTAGAGAGCAAAGCTAAAGCGCTTGGCGCAAACACAGCACAACTCGATACACTCGATTTCCAAGCCAAACCCTTTTACGAAAAAAACGGCTACCAAGTTAAATATGAAATGAGTAATTACCCACTCGATGGTTGCCGTTATTTTATGGAAAAATCTTTGTTTACTTAGCTTTCAGTACTTCTTGCTCGGTAAAAGTAACTCCTAAAAAAGGAGTTGCTTCAGGAGCAAGCATAAAGGTGCGAATGTTCATGTGGTCTTGCCCTTCAGGATTCTTCAGTACATCATCACGATAAAACGCGCCAAAACAATCTAGGGTATTTTGTTTGCTTAGTTGGTTAAGTTTTGCAAAGGCGAAAATTTTACATGAGCCATTATTTTCATTTGCTGCACTGATCAATCCATGATTGTTAAAGCCACTAGGAGTGAAATGGTAGTTACTCTCTATCACAGCCATTGTATCGTTAAACTCTATCTGCTGTGGCGTGTTAGCTAATTTCGATAAGAAATCGTTAAGTGTCATTACCTGTCCTTAATAGTTATCTTTTATCAACTCTAACTCATTCACTTGTTGATTGATATTAAACTTAAAATTCTCTAAGAAGTTCATACCTAGCAAACCATAACTGCCATGACTTTTAAGTACTAGAACATCGAAGTTATAGAGCCGCTGTTGACCGATTTGAAAAGAGTGTACTTGATAATGCTGGGCTTCAACGAGTCCATTTGCGGTATTTACTTGCATAGTACCAAGATAATGGGCGGGTTCTTTTAGTTGTTCTAGCAGTGATTGCGTCAATACCGTAAAGCTTGCGCCAGTATCTATCATTAGCTTAGCGTCGGTGTCGTCATTGATTATGCTATTAACTAAATAATGTGAGCCATGTGGGATGAGAGGCACAACCTCAACCCCTGCTAATGCTTGCTGTATCAAACGATATAATTCGTCAGCTTCTTGCTTATGCTCATGGTTTGCAGGAAGTTGCTCAAGCGCAATTTGGCTTGCGACTAAGTCACCTAGGTGAAAATAAGCCTGCGCTTGAACTAATAAATAAAAGGTGTTTTGCGGCATATAATCTAGCCATTGTTGGCTGTGATTGAGAAGTTCTTGCCAGTTTTGTTCTTCAATCAATGACTCTGCTTTTAACTTTGTTAGCTCCGAAATTCTCTTCGCGAATCGCGCTTGCTTACTTTTTCCAAGCTGATTATGTAAAGCCATTAAACTAATAATTCCCTGTTGAACATGGCCCTGATTGATCATTCGTTTTGCATCGAGTTCTAACATTGATACATCATAAGGGTGACTATTCAAAAAGGCAGTTAAAAATTGCTCGCTAAGTTCGTCATCATGGTGGGATAGCCAAGACTCAAGCTGCTGTTGCCAAGCACGCTTTAATTGCAGTGCAAAGCTTGGGTTATTTTCTAAAAGTTGCGTGTACTCAAGAACTGCTTCATCAAATAGATTATTGCGAAATAAGGCGACTGCATGTTGAAACTTCTCTGGCAACCTCGTTACTTTACTGGGCTTTATAACAGTGTTTTTTTCGGTTAGCTTCTCAGCTGATCGTTTATAATTATCATATTGCCATAGGAAATAGCCATTAAGGCTAAGAGAGCACACGAGTAGTAACTTTAGTAGATAATTCACTTGTGCCTTCGCCTTACTTAACTAATTAATTTTCCATACGAGAAGTCTAGGCACATTTAAACTTAACACTGCCATGTATCTTCCATACTTTATTAAGCATAAAACAAATTACAAAAAGTGGTTACTTTTTAACTAAATGATTCAATAAAAAGATATCGTTAATTTCGATGTCAGCTAATCCCTTGTATTTGTAATTTGCTGCCTGATTATTCAACCAAACACTTTGACAGCCAGCGTTATTTGCACCTTGAACATCTGTGTCGAGACTATCGCCAATATGCAAAATCTCTTTGTGAGCTACATTTAGCTTTTCTGCTGCAATGTCGAATAAGCCGGGATGGGGCTTCGCTTTACCATGAGGGCCTGCTTGTAAGACAAGTTCGAATACCCCTTTGAGGTTAAACTTGTCGACTTCGACATTGCCATTGGTTATTGCTATTAAGCGAAATTGTTTGCTGAGAGCTTTTAATAGCCCTAACACTTCTTTTGACACGGTAATTTGGCTGCGGGCATCTGCAAATGCTTGATAGGCGTTGTTAGCATGTTGTTGTGCTAAATCATTTTTAAACCCCAGATCGTGCATGGCATAGAGTAGTGCCGCACGTCGCCAGCGAGTCACATCGTCAATGAGGCTTGGATCTAGCGCTAAGGCTTTGTCGCGACAATAAAGCCAATACTGCGTGTCATTAGTTGGCCATTCTGGCAGCTTTGCTAAATAATCAGCTTGCGCTTGTAAAGCTGATTTAATGATCGGATGGTTGTTATAAAGTGTGTCATCTAAATCAAAACTTAAAACAGTAACAGGTGATAAAGCACGGTTAAAACGGATCATAATTACTAAGTATTACTCTGGAGTTGAGCGCTTTTTAGCGCGTGGATGAGTGTTATCATAAACTTTGGCTAGATGCTGAAAATCAAGGTGTGTATACACTTGTGTTGCCGATAAACTGCTGTGCCCTAATAGTTCCTGAACGGCACGTAGATCACCAGACGATTCTAAAATATGCGAAGCAAATGAGTGGCGAAGTTTATGTGGATGAACTTGCGAGCTGATCCCTTGTTTTATTCCCCACTCTTGCATACGGAGGCGAACTTGACGAACTGAAATGCGTTTTTTTTGGCTGCTCAAAAAAATAGCCGTTTCATCTGGGTGTGCAAATTGTGGACGAATTTTTAACCAAGACTTTAAAGCGTTTAATGCTTTGCTACCTACAGGCAATAAACGCTCTTTATTGCCTTTACCACGCACTAAAATTTCACCTTCAGTGGTGTTTATATCTTGTATGTTAGCGCCAACTAACTCGCTAATCCTTAACCCTGATGAATACATCAATTCCATCATTGCTTTGTCACGTATTGTTAGTGGTTCTTCACCTTCTAGTTCTAATAGCTTTGCCATTTGATCAACGTCTAAATTTTTAGGCAATGGCTTGGAAAACTTTGGCCCTTTTATAGCCTCAGCTGGGTTATGGTAGTGAACGTGATTTTCAATCTTTTTAGTTTTAAGAAACTTGTAGAGACTACGAATGCAACTAAGCTTTAAGCTAATTGTGCGGCCACTAAGTTGCTTGCCTCGTAGTTGCATACTGTAACGGCGAATATGCTCACCTTGAACAGCAAACCAGTTTTCACAGAGTTTACTAAAGTATAATGCTGCAAAGCCTAATTGACTTGTGTATTGGTTGACTGTGTGTGCTGAGTATTGCTTTTCGTAGCGTAAATAATCTGCAAAAAGTTGGATAGGTGTGCGCCAAGCATCACTTAATTCATCTATATTTGGCGTCGTCACATCGCTCATGCAAGTTCCAATAACCGCAGTTGCAATGAGCGAACAAACTCAAGTACGAAAAAGCTATCTTTAGCGGGCTCAAAGTGGTTTACATCATGACTACCAAACGCCAATATGGCAACAGGATGCGCGGTGTTTCCGATCAGGTAAAGGGCAGTTGACTGTATTGAACCAGAAAATAGTAAATCGCATTCTTGTTGGTTGATACGACCTAAATAAATGCCATCGTTTTGTAGTCGATGAGTTATTAAATCATCAAACTTCTTTTCATATTTCACTAAGTGACATTCATTAATTAGTGGGTTGGTACATATAATGTTACGCAGATTGATGGCGAGCGTTTTAAAGTCGTAATTAGTCCATAGTTGGCGATGACATTCGCTGAACAGGCGGTAGATTAATTCGTTTTCTTTTGCTTGCTCAAGAAGTTGATCAATCTTATTTTTCAAAAATGTATTATGTTCACGGAGCTGGCGCTGTTGAATATGAACCAGTGAGGTTGCTCCAGCAGCTTGTTGATGCAGTTCAATGTCAGCGAGTAACTCTGGCTGTTTAATGAAAAAATCAGGGTTTTCAGTTAGGTATTGTGCAATTTGTTGTTCTGTTAGTTTGCTCATAATGCCACTTGTCCATCAAAAACATGTTCAGCAGGGCCAGTCATTCTTACTGGATGTCCTTCACCTTGCCAGCGAACTTGCAAGCTTCCACCGGGTAAATCTACTTGCACTGTGTTGGCAAGCTTATTTTGTACTTGACCAATAACGACAGCTGCACAGGCACCTGTTCCACATGCTAAGGTTTCGCTTACACCTCGCTCCCAGACTCTAAGTTTAATATGATCTTGAGAAATTACCTGCATAAAACCAACATTGGCTCGTTGTGGAAAACGCTCGTGATTTTCAAGCAGTGGCCCTAAAGTGTTCACTTCGGCGGTATGAATATCATCGACTTCTAACACGCAATGTGGATTACCCATAGAAACTGCACCACTGAAAACCGTGTGCTCTTCTGTGCGGATGATATAGGTCAACTCACGTTTACTGGCTTTTAATGGTATTTTGTTTGGTTCAAAGTTTGGGTGGCCCATGTTGACCGTTACTTGGCCATCTTTTTCAATGTATAAAGTCAAGTTACCTGATTTAGTTGAAACCGAAATTTTATGCTTGTTAGTGAGACCTTTCATGCGCACAAAACGGGCAAAACAACGAGCACCGTTGCCACATTGTTCTACTTCGTTACCGTCAGCATTGAAAATTCGGTAATGAAAATCTAAATCTGGAGAATAAGGGGCTTCAACCATGAGTAGTTGGTCAAAGCCTATGCCGAAATGGCGATCTGCCAGTTTCTTTATTTGGTCACGAGATAAGAAAACATTTTGAGTGATGTTATCAATAACGACAAAGTCATTACCTAGGCCGTGCATTTTTGAGAAATTAACTAACATAACGCTCTAATTCAGGATTGCTCTGAGCTAATCATGCCACAGAGCTGCCCGGTTATAAAAACGTTTATGGTAAAATTTTCTCGCCTTGCCATAGGCTTTCTAAGGTTTCACGTTGACGAATTAAATGACTTTGTTGGCCATCCACCATAATTTCCGCAACACGAGGGCGCGAGTTATAGTTTGAGCTCATGGTAAAACCATATGCGCCTGCACTGCGCTGTGCCAATAAGTCGCCTGCTTGAAGTGCTAGTTGACGATCTTTACCTAAGAAGTCTCCGGTTTCACAAACTGGGCCTACAATGTCGTAGTTGTGAGTTGGCGTATCATCTTCACGAGGTTCAACCGGCACAATATTTTGCCAAGCCTGATAAAGAGATGGGCGAAGCATATCGTTCATACCCGCATCAACAATAGCAAAATACTTGTCTTGGTTTTGCTTTATAAACTCAACTTTGGTGACTAATATGCCGGCGTTGGCAGCAATTGCACGGCCAGGCTCAAAAATTAGTTCCAAGTCTTGATAATCAGCTAAGCGTGCGGTGATTTTGTCTACATATTCACTTGGGTGAGGTGGCGTTTCGCCGTTATAAGGCACACCCAATCCGCCACCAATATCAAGGTGTGAAAGTGTTATGCCAACGGCTTTTAATTCTTCGATAAGAGTTAGTACTTTTTCAAGTGCAGCTAAAAAAGGTTTAATTTCTGTTAGCTGCGAGCCAATGTGGCAATCGACACCGGTAATTTTTAAACCCGGTAATGATGCCGCATGTTGGTAAACTGTCACTGCAGTTTGAATATCAATACCAAATTTATTCTCTTTTAGACCTGTTGAGATATAAGGATGCGTTTTAGCATCAATATCAGGGTTAACACGAATCGAAATAGGTGCCACAAGGTTTAGTGACGTCGCCACCTCAGAAATACGCTCAAGCTCTGCGACAGATTCAACGTTAAAACACTTGATCCCCAATTTAAGTGCATACGTTATTTCATTAGCGGTTTTTGCAACGCCAGAAAATACCACTTTACTGGCATCTCCACCTGCTTCGATAACGCGTGCAAGCTCACCTTTTGACACGATGTCAAAGCCAGAGCCAAGACGGGCTAAAATATTGAGCACGGCAATATTTGAGTTGGCTTTTACGGCATAACATACCAAGCTTTTATGTAACTTTGCTGCATCAGCAAAGGCACGGTAATGGCGCTCAAATGTTTTACGAGAATAGATATAACACGGTGTACCGTATTGTTCTGCCAGCTCTTTGACAGCGATGTCTTCAGCGAACAGCTGATTATTATTGTAGTTAAAAAAGTCCATCTATTGGTCCTGTTTTTGCTCTGGTTGTTCGGATGGATCAGCCTGTGGCTGAGATTCTTTAGGCTGTGCAGTATCATCTGGTAGATAAAGAGCACCACTTTGTCCACATCCTGCTAGGGTTAGAAGTAGGGCGCTAAGTGGTAAGATTGTTTTTAATTTTTGGCTATGAGTCTCTTTCATTAGATTAATACGATTGCTGGCTTTATAATCGCAGAGTAACAGAATATTTAAAAAATGCAGCTATTCGCGGATGAATTTATTCCTGTTACACTTGTTGTACACAATCTGCCCCCAGATCTAGGCTTAAAGCCAGTTAAAGGACATTAAAATGACTGATCATGAATACCACACACTAGCCGATGCATTAATGCTAACTATTGAAGAGCAAATCGATGAATGTGATGCCGACTTAGATTATGAATCAGCGTCAGGTATTTTAGAAATCATCTTCCCAGATCGCAGTAAAATAGTGATCAACAAGCAAGCACCACTTCATCAAGTGTGGGTTGCGACGAAATTTAATGGTCACCATTTTGAACTACGCGATGATAAGTGGATTGATAACCGCTCGGGTGCTGAGTTTTGGCAGTTTATGTGTGATGCAGCAACACGTCAAGCGGGCCAACCTATTGAGTGGCGCTCAGAACTATGAGTTTAGAGTTTGTCGAATACCCAGCACAGAGTGACCACAAAGCAACCGTCATTTGGTTACATGGGTTAGGTGATTCTGGTGATGGTTTTGCGCCAGTTGCACCACAGCTAGCACTTCCAGCTGAGCTTGGGGTGCGTTTCGTATTTCCGCATGCACCTGTGCAACCGGTCACCATTAATGGTGGTATGGCAATGCGCTCTTGGTACGATATTAAATCGATGGATTTAGATAAACGTGCTGATGAACAAGGTGTGCGTGACTCGGCTGCAAAAGTGGCTGAGCTTATTGACCAAGAAATTGCAAAAGGGATTGCTGCAAACAAAATTATTCTTGCAGGTTTTTCGCAAGGAGGGGTGGTATCGCTACACTTAGCGCCACGACTCGATTATAAATTAGCGGGTGTAATGGCACTATCAACTTACATGTGTGTACCAGCTAAATTAGCCGATGAAACCAAGCAACAAGGGTTAAATATATTTATGGCACATGGTCGATTTGACGATGTGGTACCGCATAGCGCTGGCAGGCAAGCATTTACTGTACTTAGCGCTAATAACATGGAAGTAAGCTGGCAAGACTATCCGATGGCGCATCAAGTTTGTGGTGAAGAACTTATGGCTATCCGTGAGTGGTTAATTGCTCGCCTGAGTTAATTTTTGGTTGTGAAGGGGCCAAACATGACAAAAAAAATTGTAATAACAGCTAACATGAATGCTGAAAAATCAGAAAGCCGCCGCCTAGAAACGGTCACTTATCAGTGGCACTGGCGACGCATATTTATGGTTAGCAGTGTGATTTTTGTCGCACTAGCAGCTGTTATCTATAGTTTTGTTGGTGCTGTTAATGCCGAACAGGCTGAAACCGATGAGCAAAGTGCTGAAGCAACGGGTACTGTTATGCAACAACCTACAGCAGCTGACACTGTATCGCCAAGCGAACTTGAACCAGCTTCACCTCAACTGCAAGCACCTGCTATTCAAGTCGTCGAGCAAAAGCAGGATGTAGAAGCGCCTGCTGATGAGCAGCCAATAACCTCTGACTTAGAAACAGAAACGACAGCGCAAGCAGAGGCTATTGATGAAGCTTCGCCGGTCCTTGAAGAAGAAAACCGCGACGAACCTATTGTCATCGCTAAAAATTCTGATGTTCAACAGCAATTTTCTCAGTCTGCTCATATTGCTAGCTTAGCGATTGGCGCTAAAATAGACACAGATAAAGTTAGTAGAGCGGTATTAACAACCGATGTTGTTGATCGAGAACCAGTCAACGTTCTAAAAAACGATGTAAAATTGTCGGAAATAACGCAAAGCTTAAGCTTTTTTAGTGAGCTTAAAAATATGCAGGGACAAACTGTTCGTCATCAATGGTATTACCAAGACACTCAGCTTGCATCTATTGAATTAGCAATAACTAGCCCGCGTTTTCGAACCTACTCAACCAAAAACATCATGCCAGAGCAACTCGGCGAATGGCGGGTAGAAGTGGTGGACGCGCAAGGTACTTTACTTGCGCAAAAAGAATTTAGACTTTTAGCTGATTAATTTCGGCCAGATAAACAATTGGAATTTTCATGACTCAGACAACAAAACGCGTTCGTATCGCTACACGTAAAAGTGCGCTTGCTCTATGGCAGGCCGAATTTGTAAAAGCACAGCTAGAGCACTTTCATGACGATGTGACGGTTGAACTTGTTCCTATGTCGACGCAAGGGGATATTATCTTAGATACACCGCTGGCTAAAATTGGTGGTAAAGGCTTATTTGTAAAAGAATTAGAACAAGCCATGCTAGATGGTCGAGCAGATATTGCTGTGCACTCGATGAAAGATGTGCCGGTTGAGTTTCCTGAAGGCTTAGCGCTTCATACTATCTGTGAGCGTGAAGACCCTCGTGATGCATTCGTATCAAATAACTACAAAAGCTTAGACGAGTTACCGCAAGGTGCTATTGTTGGTACATCGAGCTTACGTCGCCAATGTCAAATTCGTGAAGCACGTCCTGATTTAGATATTCGTGATTTACGCGGTAACGTTAACACTCGTTTAGCTAAGCTTGATGATGGTCAATATGATGCAATTATTCTTGCAGCAGCAGGTTTAATTCGTTTAGAAATGCCAGAGCGTATTACGGCATTCATTGAACCTGAGGTTTCATTACCTGCCAATGGTCAAGGTGCCGTCGGCATTGAATGTCGTGTAGATGATGAAGTAACAAAAGCGCTGCTAGCACCACTTGAGCATACAGAAACACGTATTCGTGTTAATGCCGAGCGTGCCATGAACCGCCGTTTAGAAGGCGGCTGCCAAGTACCTATTGGTGCTTTTGCGTTGGTTGATGGTGAACAAGTGCATTTACGTGGTTTAGTTGGCGCAATTGATGGAAGTCAAATGCTACGTGATGAAGTTTCTGGCCCTGTTAGTGACGCTGAGCAGCTAGGTATTACACTTGCTGAAAAGCTACTTGCGCAAGGTGCAGATAAAATTTTAGCAGAAGTATATAGAGACGCTTAACATGCATATATTGATAACTCGTCCAGAAGGGAAAGGCACTGAACTTGCGCTTGCGCTTCAGCAGGCGGGTTATCGAGCAACCCAGTGTCCAGTGCTTACCCTTGATTATCTTACCCCAAGTAGTAGTGAGCTCTCACCACTTGAGAATGCTGATAAGATCATTTTTATCTCGCAGGATGCTGTTCATGCATTGTTAAAGCTCACGCCCACAATTAATAAAGCAGCACAACTTTATGCTGTTGGACAACAAACGGCAGATGCAGTGTATGAAGCCTTTGGGCGTCGAGCTGCAGTGCCGAAAAATCATGACTCAGAGGGCTTGCTCGAGTTAAAAACTCTACAAGATGTAGAGTTGGATAATATTGTTTTGGTTAAAGGTGAAGGTGGGCGCACAACGATAGCGAAAACCTTAAAACAACGTGGGGCACTTTTAAATCAGCTCGTGGTATACAAACGAACTGCAATCGAGAGTGAACCAGGTAAGTGGATGGACCACTGGCAAACAATTGATGTAGAAGGTATAGTCATTACCAGTAATGCAGCTGTTGACGCCATTTTTAATGGTCTCAATGAATCGCAGTTAGCATGGTTAAAAGCGCGACAATTTTATGTTGCCAGCGAACGTATCGCTGATTATTTAAAACAACAAAATGTAGCAAGAACGCAGATACACATTGCTGCAGGGGCAAGCGATAGTGCTATGTTCGCCTGTATTGATAAGCAAGGTAGCAAAATGAGTGAAGCAGATTTAAAACAAACCACAAAGCCAGCCAGCGCTGAGCCTGCCAAAAAAGCACCTGCAGCTAAACCAGCAGCAGTTCAGCATAAAAGAGGGATAAGTAAAACAGGGAGCTTGGCTTTACTCATTTCACTCCTTGTTGCCTCGGCTGTGGGATATGAGTTTTATCATAAACTTAATGGCGATCAACAATCTACTCTTGCTATTAATGAGCTGACAACAGAAAACCAACGTTTACAGCAACAGCTTGATGCGGTGAAAAGTGCCCAGCAAACATTGCAGCAATCGCTATTTAATACTGAACAAAAAGTTACTGATGCGCTGAATGAAAGTGCTGAACAAACGCAGCAGCAGCTGCAAGCGGCTTTAAAGCGTGCCGAGCAGCAAACTTTTACACTTAATCCGCAAGAAGTCACAAGCTTGCAGCGTATGGCTGAGTTTAAACTCTGGGCTGAGCACGACTACCAAGGTGCTGCTGCTGTATTATCTCGTTTAGATAGCTTGCTTGCTGAGCATCCTGGAACAGGGGCTATTCGCCAAGCAATTCATCAAGATTTGCAAACATTAAATGCCATTGAGCCAGTTGCTGTAGAAGCCATTTATTTAAAGCTGCACGGAATCAATCAGCAAGTGACTGAGTTGGCATTTAATGCTATTTCTCTACCTGAAGAAGTAAAACAAGAAGATCCAAATCAGCTTAGTGAAAACGTCAGTGAGTGGCGTCAAAACCTTGCAAAATCTTGGCAGCAATTTAAAGACTTCTTTGTCACAGTTCGTACTCGTGAAGACATGGTTGTTGCGCCATTTTTAAGTGAACAAGAGCGCCATTTAGTAAAACAACGCCTAAGTTTATATATCGCACAAGCGCAAGACGCCGTATTAACAAAACAAAGCAGTGTGTACTTTAGTGCAGTTGATGCAGCGCATGACTTAGTGAAAGATTACTTTAAACAAGATGATGCAGTCACTAAAGCGGTATTAACTAGCTTGACTTCACTTTCAAAAGAGCAACTCGATTTCAGCCCTAAAGTATCACTGCAAAGTACTGAGCAGGTGAAGGAGTGGGCACAATGATCCGCTTCTTATTGATAATCATCGCTATTGCAGCTTGCTTAGGAATAGCCCCTTTTTTTATTGATCAAAAAGGCTATGTGCTTATTGCTTTTAACAATACCACGGTTGAGGGCACTATTTGGGGCGTCACTGCGTTAGTTTTGTTGGCTTTTGCTGCGATATTCTTGCTTTATAAATTGGTGCGTTATTTGTGGTCTTTGTATAGCCATACGCGACATCGTTTTTTTGCTCGAAGTGAAGAGCGCAAACATGCTGCGATTGAACAAGGGATATGGAGTTTAATCAATAACGATTACACCGAGCTTGAGTTAGCACTTGAAAATAATAGTGTGGCAGAGCAATGGAATGATGTGCGTTATGCTTTACTTGCCAAAGCAGCATTGGCAAATAACAACCGTGAACAAGCAACTAGTTACCTTGATAAAATCAGTCAAGACAAGCAGCTAAAAGTCGCTAACTTATGGGTTGCAAGTGGTGAGACGAGTACTATTTTTGCTGACCTTAAAGCCTTGGCAGAGCGTAAAAAAGCCTCTAGCTTAGAACTTAAAATGTATGCTCACGTACTGATGCAAGAGAAAAAGTGGTCGGCGCTTAATGAATTTATGCCTCGCTTATTACGTAAAAAAGCACTTTCAGATAACGAATGGCGTCAGCTATTTGACCATTACTTTTCTGCGCAACCTAGCAGTGAACTAACGACACGTTATGAGCAATTAGCCAAGAACTTAAAACCGTTAGCTGAAGTGAGCTATTTTTCAGCTATGGCGCGCGTGGGTGATCTTAATAAAATTGAGCTAAGCTTAATCAAAATGCTAAAAAAACCACTTCAGCATAAAGATTTAGCACGTATTTTACGAGCTAGCACGGCGGGTGATGCACTCAAACTGCAAACAAGCTTGCAAGATATATTAAAAAAAGACACCGAAAATACAGACCTGCTTTTAGCCTTAGCATGTTTAGCAAATGCTCATGGCCAGTACGACTTAGCTGCACGAGTATTTGATAAAGCGCTTAATGCAGATAATCGCGACGAGTATTTGCAGCAAGCAGTGCTAAGCTATAGTAAAAGTGCTCAACCAGATAAGGCCCTGGTACTGTATCAGTAATTTTGGCTTAGCCTGCACAGGAGCGATGGCTTGAAAAACTTATTTGCGCTGACACTAAGTATCGCTTTCGCTTATTTTCTAACAGGGTATTTAAGTAATTCTCTTTTGGCAATCGACGGCTATGCTGTTGCAGCATGGCCCCCTTCTGGTATAGCTCTGGCCAGTATCTTACTTAGTCGAAACCGTGCCTTACCGGGGGTGTTGTTGGGGGCTTTCTTAGTCAACCTTATCCATCTCGATAAAGTTACTGATATTTTACATTGGCAAGTTATGTTACAAGCCATTGGGGTAACAGCAGCATCTACTTTCCAAGCCTGGTTGGCTTATTACATTATTATTCATGTTGTAAAACGTCCTCTTGAACTATCTTCGCTAAAACAAAGTGTGCAAGGGTTAATCATTGGCGGCCCACTTTGCAGTCTTATCGCAGCATCGACAGGTACTGCGCTGTTGGTCATCAATAATGTGATTCCTAGCTACGCGGCACTTAATAATTTTATTGCTTGGTGGATTGGTGACAGTATCGGAGTACTCATTTTTACTCCGTTAGTTTTAGCGGCATTTAGTTATAATCATGCACGGCAGCGACTACAAATTATTGTTCCTTCACTATTAATTTATATGATTATTTGTGTTAGCTTTTATGGCGCAGCAAGTGTTAAAAAGGAGAAAGATTTACAGCGCAAAGAAGCAAAAGTAAGTGCAATAAAAACCAATCTTGAACACAAAATTGATGAAATTAAGTCTCATCTGTCGTTATTGGCAACCTTTTTTGCAAGTAGTGACATAGTTGATTTTGCAGAGTTTAAGCGCTTCACCTCAAGACAGCTGCAATACAGTAAAGAGATAATAGCGTTTGAGTGGGCACCAAAAGTGATTAATTCACAATTGGATAATTACCAAAATTTGCTGCGCGAAGAGCTTGGGCCTAATTACTATATCAAAGAGAAAAATTCCGCGGGACAATGGCAAGCGGTAAGTCAGCGTGCTATTTATTTTCCGGTGCAATATATCCACCCATTGCAAGGCAACGAGGCCGCACAAGGTTTTGATTTAGCCTCCCATGAACTGCGCAGGCAGGCACTGACAGACGCTCGTTTAATAAAAAATGTCACAGTGAGTGAGCCTATTACCTTGATGCAAGGTGATGGTAACGATAAAGGAGTCTTGTTCTTTAACCCTGTTTATTCAGACATAAATCATCAAGTCGGGTTTAGAGGTTATGTTGTTGCTGTGGTTAATTTAGAGTTGCTGGCGCAAACACTAAACTTTAATCAGAACACAGAGATTGATGCCAGCTTCTATGACGTTACCGACGGCAGTAACCCTGTCGAAATTTATAACCCTCAACGTGTTGGAACAACGGCCATTGCGAGCTTTAATTTTATTATTGGTGAGCGTGTCTGGCAGGTGAAATTATGGGAGTCAGTCGCGCAATCGTCTTGGTTGCCTTATTGGCTTGCACAAATAGTCGGTATGCTGTTTGTTTGGTTATTGATCACCTTTTTGATTTCAGTAACCGGTACTAATATTCAAATTCGTCAGCAAGTAGCAAAACAAACCCAAAGCCTCCGTGAAGAAAAACAAAAAGCGGATAAAGCCAGTCAAATAAAAAGTGAATTTTTGGCGAATATGAGCCATGAAATACGCACTCCTATTAATGGTATTAAGGGGTTGCACTACTTGGCTATGCAAGAGCAAGATTGGCCGCAAGCACGTAGTTATGTTGATCAAGCCGATGGTGCATTGAATGTACTATTAAGAGTTATTAATGATGTTTTAGATTTTTCTAAAATAGAAGCTGGGCGCTTGGAAATGCATCAAGAGCCAATCGATGTTAATGCGCTTGTTAGTGAAGTTTGTAATTTGCTGCAATTTGAATTGAACACTCGCTCTTTAGAGTTTGACGTTGATTACGACAGCTCTTCGCAGTTAGTGATTTACACCGATCCTATTCGGTTAAAACAAGTGCTGTTAAATTTATTAAATAATGCTGTTAAATTCACACCACAGGGGCATATCACTCTACGTATTTGGCAACAGCGTGAGTTTACTTACTTTAGTGTTATTGATACCGGTATTGGTATTAGCAAAGAAGCGCAACAGCGATTATTTCAGCCATTCTCGCAAGCAGATAGTTCAACCTCACGCCGTTTTGGTGGCACAGGTTTAGGGTTAAGTATTTGCCAAAAATTGGTTTCGATGATGGGTGGCAGTATCAGTTTGCAAAGCGTTGAAGGGCAAGGTTCAACGTTTACTATTTCAATCCCTTTTGAGTCACCTTTATCAGAGGTTATCCAAAGTGATGATGAAGTTGTTGATATTGATGTCAGCTCATTATCATTCGCAGATTACGCAATACTTTTAGTTGAAGATAACCCGCTAAATCAGCATGTCGCTAGCTCTATTTTAAAAACCAAAGGCTGTCAGCCTGATATAGCAAAAGATGGCCACGAAGCTATTAAGATGATTAGTGAAAAAAGCTACGACCTTGTACTAATGGATATTCAAATGCCTAACATGGATGGCCTGCAAGCGACTAAGGTTATTCGCAATGAGCTGCTGATCTCCGAGTTACCGATTATTGGCTTATCGGCAAATGCCCATGATGATGACCTTAAGAAAGGCCTCGCCAGTGGCATGAATGGTTACCTAACTAAGCCAATTGACGCTGATAAATTGTTTAAAACATTGTGGCAGCATCTGCACGGCAAAAGTGCTTTATAAAGCAGACAATTGACCTCTTAAAAGTAAATATATTCATCTACACTTGAATTATCGTTGTGGGTACGTATGATCCGCGAAAATTTTCTGAACTGAGTACTAATTATGATCAACAAGACACTTCCTTTGCTTGATATTCATCGTCATCTTGACGGTAATGTTCGCCCACAAACGATCTTAGAACTTGGTCGTCAGTTTAATCTTGAATTACCTGCAGATACAGTAGAGGCGCTGATCCCTCATGTTCAGGTTATTGACCCTGAACCAAATCTTGTCGCCTTTTTACAGAAATTAGATTGGGGTGTAAAAGTACTCGGTGATTACGATGCCTGTCGTCGTATTGCCATCGAGAACGTTGAAGATGCTATTGCACAAAGCCTAGATTACGTAGAGCTTCGTTTTAGTCCATATTATATGGCGCAAAGCCAAGGACTGCACCCGCAAGGTGTCGTAGAAGCGGTGGTTGATGGTGTTAGGAGTGCGTGTCAAAACGCACCAATTAAAGCCAACTTAATCGGCATTATGTCGCGTACTTATGGCACTAAAATTTGTCAGCAAGAGCTTGATGCGTTACTTGCTTTTAAAAATGATTTAGTTGCTGTTGATTTAGCTGGTGATGAAATAGGTTTTCCGGGTGAATTATTTGTTGATCACTTTAAGCAAGTTCACGATGCATACTTAGCTGCTACTATTCACGCTGGTGAAGCGCGTGGTAGCGAAAGTATCTGGCAAGCAATTAACGAGCTTGGTGCAACGCGTATTGGCCATGGTGTAAAAGCGATTGAAGATGCAGCGCTTATGGATCACTTACGTGATAAACGCATTGGTATTGAGTCTTGCTTAACCAGTAACATTCAAACTAGCACTGTTGCTGAGCTTGCAAAACACCCGTTAAAAACCTTCTTAGACCATGGTATTTTGGCATCAATTAATACTGATGATCCGGCAGTTGAAGGTATTGAAATTGCGTATGAGTATCAAGTAGCCGCGCCTGCAGCTGGTTTAAGCCAAGCCGATATGGAAAAAGCGCAAGCTAATGCGTTTGAAATTGCTTATTTAAGCGAGGCAGATAAAGCGGCTTTAAAACAGTTAGCTGCTAATCGTTAAGCAGCTAACTTACACTTGGTGCTCTTGGCATGAAACGTAGTTTTCATACAATGCCTTGAGCACATCTCCTCGGCTGATCATGCCAACAACCTTACCACCCTCGATAACTGGGTAATTCTTTGGCTTACCCGTTTTCATGGCATCTGCCAGCTCAATGATGTTTTGATCGCTACTTACGGTAACAACATCGGTGCGCATAAGTTGTTTTACCTTTACCACACCATCGCAGAAATAACTGTTTTGCATCAGCGGTTGCAAAAGCTCTTGTTCAGATATAAAGCCAACTAGGCTTTTGTTGTCATCGAATACAGGTGCGCCCAGTAATTTAAACTTTTGCAGCTCGCTAATAGCGGTGGTCATTTCAGTTTCAGGCGTAATGTGTGGCAACTTACGTTGCATAAAGTCTTGTACTTTTGTATTTAGCATTTGGGTCTCTCCCCATCGTTATTCTAATCAGAGTATGGTCAAGGAAATGCTGTTTGTGAAATTGTTTAGATGGATTAGGGCGATAGGTAAAACAAATAAAAAAGGCATCCAATTGGATGCCTTAAAAATAATCTGTATCACTTAGCTATTTAATGAATGCAAATGCATCGGCATACATGTTTTCGCGGATTGCACCATGATTTATGAAATCATCGCGAACAACGCCAATCATGTCGAAGCGACCTGCCATGTAAATATCGTATGGTTCTAGCGACACGATATCTGCCATAACGGCTTTGTGAACGTAACCAGTTTTACCTGTCCAACTTTGCGACGCATTTTCAACTACAGGAATGTATTGGAAATGAGGGTTACTGTTTGCCCATGCTTGCATTTCGTCATGCGCATATAGCGCAGCTTGCTCACGTACACCCCAGTAGAATAATACCGGGCGCTCACAGCCTATTTCTGCAAGGTGATCAGCCATTGATTTGGCATAAGAAAAACCGGTGCCGCCAGCAAGTAGAATAATAGGGCGCTCACCCTCTACACGAAGTTGCGAAATGCCTAGACCCACTTCAACATTAACTTGTTGTTGCTGAGCATGTGCTTGACGCAAATGATCAAGCGCTTGCATCGCGTATGAATCAGCACCTGAGGCACCAATGTGTAGTTCAATTTGCTCAGTTTGCGACGGACAGCTAGCAATAGAAAAGGCACGCTTATCTTTTTCGCCTAATACAAGTTGCATATATTGGCCTGCCTCGAATGACACAGGTTGCTGTGGTTTCAAAATGACCTTATGTACGTGGTCTGTAAGCGGGCTGATCGCAACAACGTCAGCGAGTAGTGTTTGCATAGTTTACCTTTATAAGCACAGAAGCAAATTCGGTTATGAATCGCACTCATAACCGTTAAATTTTGAGCAGTTTAACATAGACACAGCCTAGAGAATATCTAAGCTGTCCCATAATTCATCAACACGTTCTTTGATTTTTGGATCCATAACAATGGGCTCACCCCATTCACGATCTGTTTCGCCTGGCCATTTATTGGTTGCATCCATGCCCATTTTTGAGCCAAGGCCAGAAACTGGCGATGCAAAATCTAAATAATCAATTGGCGTGTTTTCGATCATCGTCGTATCGCGAGCTGGGTCCATACGCGTGGTAATTGCCCAAATCACGTCGTTCCAATCGCGTGCGTTTACGTCATCATCGCAAACAATCACGAACTTGGTATACATGAATTGACGTAAGAAAGACCACACCCCCATCATCACGCGCTTGGCATGACCCGGGTATTGTTTTTTCATCGTGACCACAGCCATACGATAAGAACAGCCTTCAGGTGGTAGGTAAAAATCTACAATTTCAGGGAATTGCTTTTGCAGAATTGGCACGAACACTTCGTTCAAAGCAACCCCGAGTACGGCTGGCTCATCTGGTGGACGGCCTGTGTAAGTGCTGTGATAAATTGGGTTTTCACGATGTGTAATGTGAGTGACCGTCATCACCGGAAACTCGTCTACTTCATTGTAGTAACCTGTGTGATCGCCATATGGGCCTTCAGGGGCTGTTTCACCCGGCATAATATGGCCTTCAAGTACGAACTCAGCGGTAGCAGGCACTTGTAGGTCATTTGAAATCGACTTAACAACTTCTGTTTTACTACCGCGTAGTAAGCCCGCAAACGCGTATTCGCTTAGGGTGTCAGGTACTGGCGTTACAGCGCCTAGGATTGTTGCAGGGTCTGCCCCTAATGCGACCGATACAGGATAGGGTTCGCCTGGGTGCTCTTTACACCATTCACGAAAATCTAATGCGCCACCACGGTGCGATAACCAACGCATAATAATTTTGTTTTTACCCAGTAGCTGCTGACGGTAAATACCTAAGTTTTGGCGTTTTTTATAAGGCCCTCTGGTAACCGTTAAGCCCCATGTTATCAAAGGTGCTGCATCACCTGGCCAGCAATGTTGGATAGGCAACTTGGTTAAGTCGACATCATCACCTTCAAGTATGACTTGCTGACATGGTGCTTTTTTTACTTCTTTAGCGGGCATATTCAACACTTGTTTGAATACCGGGATTTGGCCTAGTGCCTCTTTAATGCCTTTAGGTGGCTCAGGCTCTTTTAAAAAGGCTAATAGCTTACCGACTTCGCGCAGCTCACTGACATCATCTTGACCCATTCCCATTGCTACTCGCTTTGGCGTACCGAATAGGTTAGCAAGTACAGGAATAGAGTGACCCTTAGGATTTTCGAATAGCAGAGCAGGGCCTTCTGCACGCAATGTACGGTCAGCAATTTCGGTCATTTCAAGGTAGGGATCGATTTCTTGTTTGATCCGTTTAAGTTCACCTTTTTGTTCTAGTAGCTCGATAAATTCGCGAAGATCTTTGTATTTCATTCTGGTCGCTTAAACGCTAAATAAATTGTCGCTATTATACTCAAAACCATTAATTAAGCGAATTTAGCCGCGACAGTTTGGTTAGCTTTGCTTTAGCTGACAATGATATTTTTTTCCTTTCAAAATAAGCATGGCTTCGTCGCCTTTAGACCAAAACAACACATGATCATCGCTGTACTTTACGCCTGAACCACTGACTTCTCGATATAAAGTGTAAGTATTATCGACGAATGAAAGCGTTGCTTCGTCTTCATTATTATCAACAATACTCGCAGTTAAGCCATTATCACATAGATAGTTGTTTGCCGTGGCTTGCTCAGCACACGCGCACAAAGTGACTAAAGCGAGCCCTGAGAGAAGTTGTTTGTTCATGGAAACACCCCTGTTTTTGAATGAACTCTAAGCCTAACAAAGAAAAATTAACCGTTGGTGAAAATGGCTGGATAAGTTATGTTGACAGTGTACTTAATGGGCAAGGAACCACCATGGCTGGCACTAATTTATTAACCTTACTTGATGATATTACAACTCTTTTAGACGATATTGCGACGATGAGTAAAGTCGCAACAAAAAAAACAGCAGGGGTGTTAGGTGATGATCTAGCTCTTAATGCCCAGCAAGTGACAGGGGTAACTGCTGATAGAGAATTACCAGTGGTTTGGGCGGTAGCAAAAGGCTCATTCATTAATAAGGCCATATTAGTGCCAGCAGCTTTGTTGATTAGTGTTTGGTTGCCTTGGCTTATTACTCCTTTATTAATGATTGGTGGGCTATTTTTGTGCTTCGAAGGAGCTGAGAAAATTATCGAAAAACTGTTTGGTCACGATAGTCACGAAGGTGAGCAACTGGTTGAGCAGCAAGACTTGCAAGAATACGAAAAGCAAAAAGTTAAAGGCGCTATCCGTACTGATTTTATCCTCTCTGCAGAAATTATCGTTATAACATTAGGCACGGTTGCTGGTGCAACGCTGGTAAATCAAGCTTTAGTGCTCAGTGTAATTGCAATTATTATGACCATTGGCGTTTATGGGTTGGTGGCAGGCATTGTCAAACTTGATGATGCTGGTTTGTATTTACTGCAAAAAGCGCAGCAAAGTGGCGGTAAGTTTAAAGAGCTGGTTGGTAAGTTTTTACTTGCTGCAGCACCTAAACTAATGCGCTTTTTAGCCTTTGCAGGAACGGTTGCTATGTTCTTAGTTGGCGGAGGTATATTGGTACATGGTATCCCTCTTTTACATCACGCCCAGCAGGGTAGTACTGAGTTTGTAACGGGTTTACTTGGTAAAACGGGTGAGCTGGTTTCGCCGGTTATTTTTGATGGTTTGTTGGGAGTTGTTGCAGGGGTTGTGATTGTCATATTCGTTAGTCTTTTCAAGAAAATTTCAAAGTAGCTACGCGTTGAGGGTGTACCCATTGTTAACTTTTTAGTATCTTTATTAACAATTAAAATATAAAAGGAATTTTATGAGCAGATTAATAATCGTTATTTCTTGTTTGCTACTTAGCTTTACTACTAATGCCAAATCTGAATTACTTGATATTCAAAACTTTAGTAAAGCAAGTGAATTCACAGGTGTTAAAATTTCTCCTACCGGTAAGTATTTAGCAGTCATCACACAACCTGAAGGCAAGAATGCTTTAATGATACTGGATACAGATACATTTAAAGTGCTTCATGCCATCCACTTTCCTGGTAATGCTCAAGTCGGCAACTATTACTGGGTGAATGAAGAGCGTATTGTATTAGCCAAAGAGTACCTAAAAGGTTGGAAAGATCATCCTGAATACCATGGTGAGTTGCTTGGTGTAAACGCAGATGGCAGTCAATGGAAGTACTTGGTTGGTTATCAAGGTGAAAGGCAAACAGGTACGAGAATTAAAAAGGCAACCCCTGTATTAGGGACATCTTATGTGCTTGATCCACTGGTAGAAAATAAGCGTAAAATGTTAGTTTTAACCATTCCATGGACAGCTGCCAACGAACCTCACACAATTGTATATGAAGTAGATGTCTATCGAGGGTCAAGAAAAAGGATCACACGTTCACCTTCAAGGATGGCTAGTTTTCTGACTGATCATGAAGGTAACGTAAGAGTATCTGCTTCGACGGATGACTATATTAATCCAAAAATATATATCCGTCCTAAATCAGGTGGTGAGTGGGAAGAGCTCAACTTAAAGGACGTTTCATATAGTGATGTTGGGTTGCATGCTTTTGATAGCACAGATGAATCTGCTTATGTGACGGCTTCTGTTAATGGAGAAGCTAAAGGGCTTTATAAATTAAATCTTAAAACTAAACAATTTGATCTAATTCACAAAGAAAAGAGTGTATCACCCAAGCAAGTATGGGTGGATGAAGTCTCAAAAGAGCTTTTTGCTGTCGAGCATGAATTAGGCTATCCAACCTATTCATTTGTTGGTAATAACTCTAAGAAAAGTCAGCAGCTAAAAGCTCTTTTGAAAGTACTTGAAGGTCAGCAGGTTCAATTAGTTAGCAGTACCGTAAATGGTGATAAGAGCGTCATTTTTGCTTCAAGCGATACTAACCCAGGCAGTTATTATTTATTTGATGCAAAAACGAATAATCTCGGTTTTCTATTCTCATCGAGAAGTTGGATTAAACCTAGTCAAATGGCGATTACAAAGCCTATCAATTTTACAGCACGTGATGGACTAGCTATCTACGGTTACTTAACTATTCCGAATAATGCTGAAGAAAAAAACTTACCATTAGTAGTAATGCCGCATGGTGGTCCTCATGGTCCTAGAGATTGGTGGGGATATGATTCAACAGCTCAGCTGCTTGCGAGTAGAGGAATAGCTGTACTCAAGGTTAACTTTCGTGGTTCAGGTGGTTTTGGACGAAATTTTGAACGTGCCGGTCATCGCAAGTGGGGGCGGGAAATTCAATACGATATCATTGATGGGGTAAAATATCTTATTTCGAATGGTACTGTTGATAAAAGTAACATTTGCATTATGGGTGCCAGCTTTGGTGGATATTCCGCGTTACAAAGTGCGATCTTGGAACCTGATATGTTCCAGTGTGCGATTGGGGTTGTAGGTGTATATGATTTACCACTCATGTTTGATGAAGGGGATGTATCAGAACGTGATAGCGGGCAACGTTTCTTAGAAGTAGTATTAGGTGAGGATGAAGAAGAGTTAAAGCGTTTTTCACCTAGCTACAATGTAGAAAAGTTGAAAGCCCCGGTATTAATTGTTCATGGTGGCGAAGATAAAAGGGCGCCTATAGAGCAAGCTGAGTCGTTAATTTCGGCTTTAAAGAAAGAGAATCATCCTTATATTTATGAACTATTAGATGATGAAGGTCATGGCTTTTATAAAGAAGAGCACCGTACTCTTTACTATAAAAAGGTATTGGCGTTCTTAAATGATCATTTAAAACTTTAAATAAAAAATGCCGGCGAGAAAACTCGCCGGCAAGGATTTAGCACGGGAACGTAAGCGTGCTAGTGTGCAAGGTCTTCCTTCAAGTTATACAAACTCAAAAGACGATTCGTTCACTAAGTAATACAGCCCAGTTGCAATTTAAAACAGAGTAGGGAGAGTGACTCTGCTTTTGCTAACACGAATTTATAAAACCAACAAAATAATATAAATACTGCGTCATATAAAAATGTTATAACATAACAAAAACAAAGTAAATAGCGAGAGTCATATTATTAGCTTGGTTTCTTCTCAGTGATGTTTATGGATAATTGATTATTGAGTGTCCAGTTTACTACAATCGTAACTCAAGCATAGCTCTGCGAGTTCAATCTTCGCTTTCGGATTCCCTTGTAAGGTAGCTTTGTTAAGCCAGTAAGCTGCTTTTTCGTTATTGATTTCTGTACCTTGGCCATCTCGATACATCTGACCCAAGTTTAATTGACCCCATGAATAACCTCCTTTGGCAGAGAGTGTAAAGCTTTCCAGTGCTTCCTTAAACAGGCCATCTTTAAAATAGGTGATGCCTTGTTGGTTATGTTTATCAAGCTTAACGCCTGCATACAAAGGCTTAGGTTTCGGGGGGTGCATAACAAAACCACCATACAAGCTATATAGCTCTGGTCGCATTATTTTGTATATGCTGTTGTCTTCATAAAACTGCTTTACTTGCTGTTTAGTAAAGGTCATGGTTTTACTCGAAAAGTAATCATCTTGCACTAGCATGCTGGTACGCATCGCAATCTCGATGTCTTTATTGTACTTGTAAGTGTAGTTAGCAACTCGAAAAGTCATGCTCTTGTCATCAAATTCAACGAGTTGGGCTACTTTCAGATTATTTATACGTTTTGGTTCACCAGTAAATTTGTCGGAATAAACAAAATAGGTGTCGAATTTTTTGGGTTCATTCAGGTAGCGAATTTCATTATCTGCTTGCTCATGTATCCCAAGTATTGCTTTCGTTAAAATATAAACTATTAATACCAAGCCAATAAAATATTTTATGAAAGAAGCCAGCTCTAGGGGGGGAAGAGAATACCAAGATACAGCTGATGTGTAGCCACAAGCATCGCATTGGTGCTGATAATTAATTGATAATGGAATAATTGGCAAAATACTAAAGCGCAGTACTTTACTGTGATTACTCAGTGAGAAGTGCTCGCTATGACAATGAGGACACGTTTTTTGCTTTTTGTAAAAAACATCAGTAGCGGCGGTGTTAAATAAAAGCATAGTTTCTTCCTGAAGGTTGCTTTCAATAAATTAGAACAAACACGCTGAGTTAGGAAGCCGCAAACTGTAACTAAATATGAATTAAGTGTGTAGATAGCTCTTTTCGTTTAGAGAAACAATGCATTCTCTGCTATGATCCACTGCATCTTCGAGGATGTCCCTCAATTATCAAGTTTGGAATATTACTGTGACTGCTACTGCTTTTTCATCTTTGGCTTTGCCGAAAGAGTTAACCGATAATTTATCGACTTTAGGTTATACGCAAATGACACCGGTACAAGCGCAAAGTTTACCAGTGATCTTGCAAGGCAAAGATATCATTGCTCAAGCAAAAACAGGGTCGGGTAAAACGGCCGCGTTTAGCTTAGGTGTGTTGGCTAAGTTAAATGTGAAACGTTTTCGCATTCAATCACTTATTTTATGTCCAACCCGCGAACTGGCAGAGCAAGTTGCAGAAGAAGTTCGTAAGCTTGCTCGCGGCATTCATAATATTAAAGTTTTAACTTTATGCGGTGGTGTATCTATTGGTCCACAGATTGGTTCACTAGAGCATGGCGCTCATATTATTGTTGGCACACCAGGTCGTGTTGATGATCATATTCGTAAGGGCACATTGCGCTTAGATGATGTTGAAACATTGGTATTAGATGAAGCTGACCAAATGCTTGATATGGGCTTTCAAGATACCCTTGATGCCATTGTTGAATGTATTCCAAATCAACGCCAAACCTTGTTGTTTAGTGCGACTTATCCAAAATCAATTGCAGCGATTGCTGAGCGAGTTTTAAGCAATCCTGAAATGATTAAGGTTGAAGAAGAGCAAACAAAAAGCACGATCACACAATACTTTTACAAGCTTGATAATAACAAGCAGCGCTTTAATACGCTGAAGCTGTTGCTTTTGAAGTTTCAGCCAGAAAGCTGTGTGGTTTTTTGTAATACTAAGGTTGAAACACAGCAAATTTGTGATGACCTATACGCTGAAGGCTTTAGTGCCGTTGCTTTACACGGTGATTTAGATCAACGCGAACGTGAACGTACTTTAATTCGTTTTGCTAATAAAAGCGCGTGTATCTTGGTGGCGACGGATGTTGCTGCACGAGGCTTAGATATTAACGACATGGATATGGTTGTAAATTATCACTTAGCACATGATCCACAAACTCATGTTCATCGCGTTGGTCGAACAGGTCGAGCAGGTAAAAAAGGCATTGCATGTTCTATTTATGGTGAGGCTGAGCAATTTAAAGTGGCACAAATCGGTGATCATTACGAACGCGACTTCAACCCTGAGCCACTACCTCCTTTTAGCTTACTTGAAAAGCCGGCCTACAAGCCTACGATGGCGACCATCATGATCGATGCAGGTAAGAAGCAAAAAATTCGTGCTGGCGATATTTTAGGTGCTTTAACGGGTAAAGAAGGTATTGCAGGTCATCAGGTGGGTAAAATTAATGTACTTGATAACGTGGCTTTTATCGCTGTAGAGCGAACAGCAGCCAAACCAGCACTGCGCAAATTGACCGAAGGAAATATCAAAAAGCGTAAGATTCGTGCGCGTCGTTTAAGTCGATAAGTTTAAAGTTTACGAGCAGCTAGCTTTTAGCTGCTCATACTCACGTTGTATTTTTTTAAACTGAATCGCACAGCCTTGACGGTCTGGGTGATGTTTTAAAGCCAATTGTCGCCAGCGCTTTTGTAATTCTTTTAGTGAAAAGTTAGCGGGCAACTGCCATGCTTTTTGTATTTGTAAAAGCTGCTCTTTTGTAAGATTTGCAGAAGTAGTATGCCTGTTGAATGTAGCAAAGCGCTGCCAAAACTCATTTAATAGCGCATCAATTTCATCACTTGTTGTGTCGTAGTTTTGCCAATCTAAATAATACTCCCGCAAAGGATCAGTATTTTCTAGCACCTTTTCACACTTGTTATTTATCAATTCAATATGTAAGGCCGCTATGTGCAATTGTTGCTCAGGGCTAACCTGTATTTGGAGTTGATATAAGGCATTCATAACTAAGAAGTTACGTTTAAAAAGATCTTTTTGTGGGTCCTTATCTAAAACACTAAGATGTCCTGCATCATTAAGTGCACTTGCAAGCGTATGGACTTTCCAGATAGGCTGTTTCAGAATGAGGTAAAAAATCTCATCTATCAGTGGGTTAAGCATTGTTAGCAGGCCAATCTTTATGTAATCTAAAACTATATACGCTATCACAGCTGCCTTACTGAAACTATGTTTATATTTTCATCAAGGAAGGCATTTAGCCGAGCTACGATTTAGTTTTTTCCTCGGTCTATGTTGATATTTAGGGATATAAACATATGCGCACATTATTGAGTCTCAGGTTAATACATTCGGCATTAGTATGCTGTAGTGTGCTGATGACTACGTTTAGTTATGCTTCAGATTCATTACTAGAGCAATTTAATCAGTCACAAAAATTAGATGAAAAGCAGCAATTAGCGACACAATTACTTGCAGATACCACTATTAGTACTGATGAAAAGCTGGCTATACAATTGCAGTTAGCAGATACGGCTCTAGAAAATAAAGAATTTGCCGCAGCATTTAAACACTATCAACTAGCTGAGAAGGCGGCCTCTTTTGAAGCTCAACCAGACAGTTATTTTCGCGCAATCAAAATGCAAGGCGTTAGCTATTATTATCAAGGTCTTATCCAACAAGCTGTCGAATCCTATACACGTGCTTTACGCGTTGCCGAAAAAATGGATGCGCCTATTTCAGAGGCTAACTTACTGAGTAATATAGGTCTCGCTTATTTTGATATGTGGGATATGAGCAAAGCACTTGATTATTACACGCGCGCTAAATCTATCTACGAAAAATATGGTAGCGCGCAAGATAAAGCTGATATTTTGCATAATATAGCGGGTCTTTATATTCGCTTATCGAGTTACGATATTGCTTTAGATATGTATAGAGAAACGCTAAAGATATTCGAGAAATTAGGTGATGAAGAAGGTGTTGCTCAGTCATATGGTAATATGGGCGTTGCTTACTCTGAGCTTGGACAATATCAATTATCATTACATTATTATCAGCGTGCATTACGGTATTATCAAAAAACACATGATGCCTATTACTTATCCTCTCGTCACGTCAATATTGCTAACGTTTACTTACGAACAGGTGATTTAGAACTGGCTCTAAGCCATGCTGATAAAGCCATCGAGTTTGCAGAACAAATAAATAACAAAACGTTAGAGCTCGCGGGATTATTATCAAGAGCTAAAATTGAGCTCTTACAAGGTAAGCTAACACAAGCGGAAGTAACACTGACCACCTCAATTGAGATGGCCAAAAAATATAAAGATGATCTGAGAGTGCAGGATGGCATTGGAATGCATGCATTGATCAAAGCAGGCCAAGGAGATTTCACCACTGCGGTAGCTCATTTTGATCAATTCGTTCGAACCTTAAAGGCCGCAAACAATGAGCGACTTCTAAGATCCCTAGGTGAGCTTCACAGTCGAATTAATGCCAGTCAGTTGACTCAGGAAATTATTGATTTAAAACAAAAACAGCGAGTGCAAGAGCTTGAAATGTCAAAGCAAAGACAACTTGCCATCATGCTGTTTATTTTATTTATTATGCTGGTCGTGACGGGCATCACCATTTATCGACGTATGATCGAAAAAGGAGCGAAAGAGCAACTTTCATTGATGGTTGCAAAGCGCACCAATGAGCTTGAAGAAACCGCAGAAAAGCTGCGCAGTGCAAATGAAATTAAAAGTCAATTTTTAGCTAATATTAGCCATGAGATCCGCACACCATTAACGGCTATTTTGGGACAAACAGATACCCTAATGAATGGTTTTTATAAACCAGAGCAACTCAATGATGAACTTGCTGTTATTCATAAACAAAGTGAACACTTAAAAGACCTCATAAATGATGTGCTTGATATTAGTAAAATTGAGGCGAATAAACTTGAGTTGAGTTTAAAAGAAGGTGATTTAGTTTGCTTATTAAATGATGTTCATTCAATGCTAAGTGGTCAAGCAAAAGCGAAAGGGCTGAAATTTGCATTTCATAACCAATTAGGTGAACAGTTTATTACACGATTAGACTTTACGCGGGTAAAACAAATTTTGATCAACTTATGTGCGAATGCCATTAAGTTTACCCATCAAGGTGAAGTCGAGCTGCAGGTCACACAGACGCAACAAGGTATTTGCTTTCAGGTAAGTGATACGGGGATTGGCATGGATGCTAGCCAGCTGAAACTTATTTTTGAGTGCTTCAGTCAAGGAGACAATAGCATTAGTCGACGGTTTGGTGGTACGGGGCTAGGCCTTAGCTTATCACAACAACTCGCAATCATGATGGGCGGCTATATTAGTGTCGAGAGCGAAATCAATAAAGGTAGCGTGTTTGCATTCTATTTGCCATGTAAAGAACATGAACCCAGTCAAACTGATGCCAATAGCAAATACGGAAATGACTTACCGCAATCGCTAAAAGGATTATCTGGAAAGGTATTGATTGCAGAAGATCATGCCGATAACCGTCGTTTAATTCGCCGTTATTTAGAGTCAATGGGGTTAGATGTAATTGCTGTTGATAACGGTGCAAAAGCGGTTGAGCAATGTTTAATAGAGTTTCCAGATGTAGTGCTTCTTGATATTCAGATGCCAGTTTTAGACGGGTTAAGTGCCCTTAAGTTATTGAAAGAGTCTGGCTTTACCCAACCAATTTACGCCTTAACTGCTAATGCGATAAGCCATGAAATAGAAGCGTACTTGCAGGCCGGTTTTACAGGGTATCTTGCTAAACCTATCGACAAAAATGTCTTTTTTACGCAGCTTGCCAAGCATTGTAAAAATACCGCAGAAAGCACAAAAGCAAGTCACGATATTAGTGATTTAGTAACTAGCTTTATTCAAAGTTTTAACCAAGAAGCGTCGCTTATTCAATTGCATTTGGCTGAATATGATTTATTTAATCTTCAGCAAGATGCACATCGTATTGGCGGAGCAGCTAAAATGTTTGCTATGGAACATATCGCTAAAAGTGCCTTTGCCTTAGAGTCAGCTTTAAAAAATAACCAACTCTCAGAATTAACAAATTTAGTTGATCGTTTACTTGAGCAACTCAACAGTGCATTAGCTGATCAGAATAGCTCTACATCACCATCTTGAGCTTGTTCTGAATCATTATTTTGAGTTGTTTCATAGCGAGAGCGATCGATACGTTGTTCACTACTTGTTTCTGGGTGTGTGATCTTAAACATTGAAAGTTTATCATCAATAACATGCGCTAGACGCACTAAATCTTTGCTTGAGACAGCTTGTATTTGTGAACTTGATAATGCGTCAGAATTTAGCTCAACCATAGCATCAATACTCATTTGTGCTTCATCTGACATTTGGCTTTGTAAGGCAACCTGTTCATGCACGCTCTCAGAAAACGCGTTAATTGCTAACATAGCCTGTTCTATTTTATTCGTTTCTTTGGTTGATGCTTCTGATAGTTCAACAGTACGCTGTGTTTCTTTTAATGCTGTTTGCATCAATTGGTTGGCTTTTTCTGTACTGTGTTGAATTTTCGCAACCATCTCACGAACTTCTTGGGTTGATTTACTGGTGCGTGCTGCTAAGTTTCGTACTTCATCAGCCACAACTGCAAACCCTCTCCCTTGCTCACCAGCACGTGCAGCCTCAATTGCGGCATTGAGAGCTAGCAGATTTGTTTGTTCAGCTATACTGTTAATCACATCAATTACAGAGCCAATTGCATCACTATCTTGTTTAAGTAAAATAATTTGTTCGCTAGTTTGGTTGATATTGTCGGCCAATTTCATAAGGCTAGCTTGGCTTTTGTCGGCATCAAGTCGAGTTTGTTGCACAGACTTTGTTGCATCAGAGACCGAGTGAAATATTTCTTCAAGGCTACGGTCAAGTTCTTTCGATACTTCAATCGTTCGCTTTATTGTCTCTGCTAAATCAACACCATGCGCATCTTGAATTGTTGCTTTTTGGGTCATTGATGCATAGGTGTCACGTAACGCATCAGCCATAGGTAATAAGCGTGCAGATGACGCATATATCTCTCCTAACATATGCTCAACCATAGTTAAACTCGCGTTTAATATGTGGCAGGCTTCAGGCAATTTATTGTCGTTTTCATCAAAACGAAAAGTAAAGTCGATACCCTGGTCAGAAGTGATATTAGAAACAAAATAACTTAAGTGATCTTGTTGCTGCGCGTCTTTTAAATAAATAAAGGTAATTAAAACAAGCCAAGGAACAATGACTGTTAAGCCGATTACTGCCATCGCGACAATTGATAGTTCAAAAATAATAAAACTAGCAATACTACTTAGTAAGCTGATGACAAAGAGAGCGACTGCTACTTTAATGCGGGTCATTGAAAAATCCTTACCTTTTAATCCTATAACTTATAGAACAAAACCCAACTAAATACCAACTATATTACGGAGTTATTTATAGTTGAATAGCGCTTCAACTGTACTTTTAAGTAAAAAAAATGCCTGTATAAAACAGGCATTTTTTTTTGATTTTGAAAGCTGCTTATTGACGCTTCATCGAATCGAAGAATTCATCATTGGTTTTGCTCATAGAAAGCTTATCAATTAAGAACTCCATTGCGTCAATTTCTGACATCTCATGAACAATCTTACGTAAGATCCACATTTTCTGTAGTTCATCTGGCTTAGTCAGTAACTCTTCGCGACGGGTACCTGAACGGTTAAAGTCGATCGCAGGGAATACACGCTTTTCAGCAATCTTACGATTTAAGTGTAGTTCCATGTTACCTGTGCCTTTAAACTCTTCGTAGATTACTTCATCCATTTTAGAGCCTGTATCAATAAGCGCTGTTGCGATAATCGTTAAGCTACCGCCTTCTTCTACATTACGTGCTGCACCGAAGAAACGCTTTGGTTTGTGTAATGCGTTAGCATCCACACCACCTGTTAATACCTTGCCAGATGAAGGAATAACCGTATTGTATGCACGAGCAAGTCGCGTAATTGAGTCTAATAAGATAACCACATCTTTTTTGTGCTCAACAAGACGCTTCGCTTTTTCAATTACCATTTCGGCTACTTGAACGTGACGGCTTGCTGGCTCATCAAATGTTGAAGCAATAACTTCACCCTTAACAAGACGCTGCATCTCAGTTACTTCTTCAGGACGTTCGTCAATTAGAAGTACCATTAGCTCACAGTCTGGTTGGTTGTAGCTGATTGACTGCGCAATATTTTGCAGTAGCATCGTTTTACCCGCTTTAGGCGGTGCAACGATTAGGGCGCGCTGGCCTTTACCAATAGGTGATGCTAAATCAAGTACACGAGCAGTGATATCTTCTGTACTACCATTACCACGTTCCATACGTAAACGTTCGTTTGCGTGGAGTGGGGTAAGGTTTTCAAAAAGGATTTTAGTGCGAGAGTTTTCAGGTTTGTCGAAGTTTACTTCGTTGACTTTAAGTAGTGCGAAGTAACGTTCACCATCTTTTGGTGGACGGATAAGGCCTGAAATTGAGTCACCAGTACGCATGCTGAATCGACGTATTTGACTCGGAGATACATAAATATCATCAGGTCCGGCTAAATATGAGGCTTCAGATGATCTCAAGAAACCAAAGCCATCTTGTAAGATTTCTAATACACCGCCGCCATAAATATTTTCACCGCTTTTAGCGTGTGCTTTCAAAATGGCGAAAATAATGTCTTGTTTTCTTAAACGGGCTACGTTTTCGAGCCCCATGGACTCAGCTAAGTTTACAAGCTCTTTTATAGACTTGTCTTTTAATTCGCGTAAATGCATATTGGTGGGTTCTTTATTACAATTATCATACTCAAAATCATAGTTTGATACATGAGTGAGGTTTGTTGGTATAACTAAGGATTAGTTGGCTTTATAAACTAGCAGGTCACTAGCAAGGCGTCCAGTCTTTAAACAAAATAAAGCTAAAAAAAGGGCAAAAAGCCCTTTTTTTACATTTTCAGTTAGATGTTGTTCTCTAAAAACTCAACTAATTGAGTTTTTGAAAGTGCACCTACTTTAGTTGCTGCAACCTGACCATCTTTGAAAAGAAGAAGTGTTGGGATTCCACGAATACCAAATTTAGGTGGTGTGCCCGCATTTTGGTCAATGTTTAATTTACCGATAGTTACACGGCCATCAAACTCACCAGCTACTTCGTCAAGAATAGGGGCGATCATTTTACAAGGTCCGCACCATTCAGCCCAAAAATCAACAAGTACAGGTTTGTCTGATTGTAGTACGTCAGCTTCAAAGCTATCGTCAGTTAATTGAATAATTTTCTCGCTCATTGCGATCTCCGATAAGTTAGGCGAAATATTTAATGCGTATTTAAACACTCTTGTTTCTTATTGCAAGTTTAAACGTTATGCTTAAACGCTATGACTAAGACACATTTGACCGATAAAAAGTTTTCAGACTTTGCTATCGCACCGGAAGTGGTTGCCGGTTTAACCGAAAATGGGTTTGAATATTGCACACCCATTCAAGCTAAATGCCTACCTTTTATTTGTGAAGGCCGTGATATTGCGGGCCAAGCACAAACAGGTACAGGCAAGACGTTGGCGTTTTTAACAGCCACGTGCCATCGGTTATTACAATCTAGCAAAGCACCTAGTAAACATCCAAGAGCCCTGATCATGGCCCCAACTCGGGAGCTGGCGATTCAGATACACAAAGATGCAAAAATTTTAGCGCCACACTGTAATCTTAACTTAGGTTTAGTATATGGTGGCGAAGATTACGAAAAACAACGTGCACAACTAGAAAAAGGCGTTGATATTTTAATTGGAACGACTGGACGCCTTATCGATTTGTATAAACAGGGTTGTTACACCCTAAATGAAATTGAAGTTGTGGTGCTTGATGAAGCAGATCGTATGTTCGATTTAGGCTTTATTAAAGATATTCGCTACATGTTTAGACGTATGCCTGAAACCTCAGAGCGTTTAAACTTATTATTCTCTGCAACCTTATCTTATCGTGTGCAGGAATTAGCGTTTGAACACATGACTAACCCAGAGCATGTGCAAATTGAACCTGACGTTAAAACAGGTAAGCGTATTCAAGAAGAGCTATTTCATCCATCGCAAGACGATAAAATTAAGTTACTGTTAACTTTAATTGAAGAAGAATGGCCTGAGAAAGCAATTGTGTTTGCAAATACGAAACACAGTTGTGAAAATGTTTACGCATGGATGAAAGCGGATGGTCATCGAGTTGGATTATTAACCGGTGATGTAAACCAGAAAAAGCGTCAATCAATTTTGGCTCAATTTACCAAAGGCGATTTGGACTTCTTAGTGGCAACAGACGTTGCAGCGCGTGGTTTACATATCCCAGAAGTAAGTCATGTATTTAATTTTGATTTGCCAGATGATTGTGAAGACTATGTACACCGCATTGGTCGTACCGGACGTGCTGGTGCTTCAGGACACGCTATTAGCTTTGCCTGTGAACAGTATGCCTATAATCTCCACGAAATTGAGCAATATATAGAACACAGCATTCCATTATCACATTATGATAAAAGTGCATTGCTTGATGATTTAACTAAGCCTACTATTCAGAAAAAGCGGAACTATTCTACAGGCCCACGTAATCGTAATAACAACGGACGTCGACCAAATAATAGTTACCAGAAATCACGGTCGTGATAAACGACCGTCATTGAAGACTTAGTAGTAACTAGAGGTTTTTGAACGGTGGGGCAATTTCAACCGCAAAAAAATGTGTATGCAGTAATCGATTTAGGATCGAACAGCTTTCATATGCTGATTGCCAAATCAATTGCTGGCGGTCTACAAACGATCGGTCGAGTCAAACGTAAAGTAAGGCTTGCTGCAGGGCTTGATGAAAACAACGTCCTAAGCTCAGAAGCCATGCAGCGAGGTTGGGAATGCCTAGCCTTGTTCGCAGAACGTTTACAAGACATACCAAAGAAAAACATTACCATTGTTGCAACAGCAACTTTGCGTCTTGCTACCAATGCCGATGTGTTTAAGCAAAAGGCTGAACAAATCCTTGGTCATAAAATCAATGTCATCAGTGGTGAGCTAGAAGCCAAAACGATTTACAAAGGCGTGGCGCACACATCAGCTTGTAGTGGAAAGCAACTTGTTATCGATATTGGTGGAGCGAGCACAGAGGTCGTTATAGGTAAAGGTTTTGACGCACTGCACTATAAAAGCCTACATATGGGCTGTGTCACCTTTTTAGAGCGCTATTTCAAAGATCAAAAACTGAGTAACGAAAATTTTGCAGCCGCGATTCAAGCTGCCAGAGATGTGATTGCTGAAATTGTTGATGAATATAAAGCGGCAGGCTGGCAAATAGCGAGTGGAGCATCTGGTACAGTGCAAGCAATTCAAGAGATCATGGTTGCGCAAAACCAAGATGAACTCTTAACGCTTGATAAATTGTATGCCATCAAAGAGCAATCAGTGCAATTTGAAACAATTGCAGATCTTGAGCTTCCAGGTTTAAGTGAAGAACGCCGCCTTGTGTTTGTATCTGGACTTGCAATTTTAATCGCCTTATTCGAATCATTAGCTATAAAGCAGATGGGCCTTGCTCGCGGCGCATTGCGTGAAGGTGTGCTTTACAGCATGGTACCAGAGCTACATAACCACGATATTCGTAAGCGTACGGTTGATGGATTAATGGCTCGTTATCATGTCGATGTAAATCAAGCCTGCCGAGTTGCACAACTTACTGAGCAATTAGCAAAGAGTGTAAAGGGGCAGTGGCAGTCTATTGATAACAACGCAATTGCGTTATTAAAAACGGTAGCGAAGTTGCACGAGATAGGTTTATTAATAGAGTATAAACTTTATCATAAGCACACAGCCTACATTATAGAAAACACCGATATGCCAGGTTTTTCACAATCTGAGCATAAGCTGATCACTGCTGTAGCGAACGCGCATCGTGCAGATCTGGTAAAAAACAGCTTTGCATACCTAGGGTGTCATGAACAATTAGCTGAATGTTTGACAAGAATTGTTCGGATCGCAGTGATCTTATCAATGCGTCGCCAAGATGATGTACTGCCAGCACTCGATCTTAGTGTTAATGAAAACACCCTTACACTGACATTTGATGGCGATTGGTTAAAATATCACCCATTAATGGCCAGTGAACTGCAATTAGAGACCAAGCTACAAGCAAAAGCAGGTTGGAAGCTTATAGTTAAATAAACAGAAAAGGCCCAGAAGGGCCTTTTTTAGTGTTCTTTTTACCCGTTTCGTTCGTAATTTGCGCGAACAGTTATTTTTTTCATGAAAACTTCAAAAAACAGTTGATCTCAATTCGGATCTCCCTATAATGCGCATCCACCGACACGGCGGACTGCTTACAAAAAAGCAAAACGACGAGTTGGTTGAGTCAAGTAAGACTGAGTTTTGAAAAAATAAACTTTTCTCAAAATTAAGTGTTGACAAAAATAACGGCTTGCGTAGAATGCACAGCCCTTGAGACACGAAAGTGAATCAAACGTTCTTTAACAATATAAAGCAATCATCTGTGTGGGCACTCGTACAGATTGAGTTCTAACAGCGAAGCTTAGTTTACTAAGTAACGCAAACAAATTTAGAGTCTCAATTTCTTATGAGTGACTATATAGTCAATTTATACAGAATTCATTGAGCACGAAACTTCGGTTTCAAAAACTTTTAATTGAAGAGTTTGATCATGGCTCAGATTGAACGCTGGCGGCAGGCCTAACACATGCAAGTCGAGCGGCAGCGACAACATTGAACCTTCGGGGGATTTGTTGGGCGGCGAGCGGCGGACGGGTGAGTAATGCTTGGGAATATGCCTTATGGTGGGGGACAACAGTTGGAAACGACTGCTAATACCGCATGATGTCTACGGACCAAAGTGGGGGACCTTCGGGCCTCACGCCAT